>Ga0308171_1000743_pt1 | contig 57945 bp, 53 predicted proteins | sample PhyGR1_FD_202135 | JGI IMG/M metagenome (GOLD analysis project Ga0308171, IMG submission 202135) | Phyllosphere microbial communities from UC Gill Tract Community Farm, Albany, California, United States - DLSLSG.R1 | ecosystem: Host-associated > Plants > Phyllosphere > Unclassified | place: USA... | reverse complement strand
TTTGTGATATCAAACACCAAGAATCTGACGGTCAGCGAAACGATTTCACTGGTTCCAACTTGGGGATTGAGGCGAAATTTTGCGAAACATTTCAATTACGAGTTCAAGGCAGGTTTGGGAATCGGAAAAATATTAAGGACGGGCTATGCTACACAAGTAGTACCCGATCTAAGCTTTAAAATTGGATACGACTTTTAAAATCTCTGTACCTAACGATCCTGTAATAATCAGAACCTCTTTTTCGATAGAGGTTTTTTTGTTTCTGATACATCCGATCGCATAGGTTTGGAATCTTTACCATGTGAGAGCCGTTGTTTGACTCAATTAAATTATCAATAAAAAACACGAATAATTACGATATCCCCTTCCCCACATTTTGATTATGGATTTAAGATTTGAAAAGACAATTACTTATTATTATCAATATGATAAACAATAAGCGATTAAAATTTATATATTATGTTAAATAGAATATAATTATTAAATTTTAATAACTAAAAATCAAATAAATTCATCAATCGTATTTGTGTTTTTAATATATTTGGTTCATTAACACATAAAAAAAACACCAATGACAAGAGAAGAAGAATCTTACTTTGCAATGGCTTTGAAAACCAAGAATTTCTATGCCCGCAACACTGCCTCAATGGCCAGCATCACCGCTCTTGAAGGACTTTACACCCAACTTTCTGTCCTTATCACCGATCTTATTTCTGTAGACACCGGCAGCCGCGCCGACTTATCGGGCTACTCCCTGGACAAAGCCATGAAACGGAAAAATGTGGAAACCCTCGCCCTTAAGATCAGCAATGCTGTAGCCTCTTTTGCCGCTGTCAACAGCGACTTGATCCTGAAGAAACGTGCCGATTTTTCCACTAGCAGCTGGTACAGCGTCAGTGAAGAAGAATTGGTTACCCAAGCGACCATCATCCGTGATCTGGGACAGGCCAATGCTGCAGATATAACGCCTTACGGTGCCGGAACAGCAGATGTGACAGCCCTCAGCACTGCGCTTACGACTTTTGTAGATGTGATCACCAATCCGACCTTGGCACTCGACCAAAGAAAAAATGACAACAGAAGAATTCCTGAGATCATCGACCAGATCCGCACCCTGTTCGAAGAGAAGCTGGATGTCGTGATGCGCAGCTTCGAACTGAGCAATCCTACTCTTTATCATCTGTACCAAAGTGCAAGAGCGATAGACATCAATGGTTCTGCAAGTCAACCAACGGTAATGAAAGATATTTTGCCGGGAACATTGGTGGCGGTGCATGACGCAGACACTTACAGTACCACTACCTTTTACACGATCCAGAATATGGGCGAACAGTCAGTCACTTTCAGCCTTAGCACAGCAGAAACTACAGAAGGTCCAGACCCTGTCCTGCTATCTGGCGGGGAAACAAAATCCCGACTGGCTGAGAACCTGGCGGCGGAAGGAACGTATCTGATCGTAAAAAATCCGGGGACACTTCCTGTGAGTATAAGGCTTTGGGTAGAATGATTTCGAAATAAAAGCCCTAAAAAAAAAGCTGCTTCAGAGATCCTGAAGCAGCTTTGGTTTTAATAACAAAAAATCCCCGATCTTACGAACGGGGATTTATATGTAAGGTGTTGCTTTAAAACTTCCGTCATCAGACTTCCATCTTCAAGCATTTTATCACACTTTAATTTCTACGTCAACTCCTGAAGGAAGTTCTAATTTCATTAGAGCATCAACAGTTTTAGAAGAAGAAGAGTAGATATCCATCAATCTCTTGTGAGCTGATAATTGGAACTGCTCTCTTGCTTTCTTGTTTACGTGCGGAGACCTTAGTACTGTAAAGATTCTCTTATTCGTTGGCAATGGAATTGGTCCGTTTACAACAGCACCAGTAGCCTTTACCGTTTTTACGATCTTCTCAGCAGACTTGTCTACCAAGTTGTAATCGTAAGATTTTAGTTTTATTCTGATTCTTTGTGACATTTCTTTGATTTAAAAAATTAACCTTTTGCTTTAGCGATAATATCTTCAGCAACGTTTTGAGGAGTAGCCTGGTACTTCTCTAATTCCATAGAAGAGGTAGCTCTTCCTGATGAAAGTGTTCTTAGAGTCGTAACATATCCGAACATTTCAGATAATGGAACTGAACCTTTGATAACAACGGCACCGTTCTTTTCTTCTTGTCCACTGATCGTACCTCTTCTCTTGTTAAGGTCACCAATGATGTTACCCATATATTCTTCTGGAGTTACAACCTCCAATTTCATAATAGGCTCCATGATTACTGGCTTAGCAGCACGTCCCGCTTCTTTAAATCCTAATTTTGCAGCTAATTCAAAAGAAAGTGCATCAGAATCCACCGCGTGGAAAGATCCGTCTTTAAGAGTTACTTTAATACCTTCAACTTCGAAACCAGCCAAAGGACCGTTTTTCATTGCAGCTTTAAAGCCTTTTTCAATTGCAGGAACAAATTCTCTAGGAACGTTACCACCTTTGATCTCATTAACGAATTCTAAACCAATTTTACCTTCGTCAGCTGGTCCAAGTTCGAATACAATATCCGCAAATTTACCTTTACCACCAGATTGTTTTTTGTAAACTTCTCTGTGCTGAGCAACTTTTGTAAGATTTTCTTTGTATTCTACTTGAGGCTGTCCTTGGTTAACTTCAACTTTGAATTCTCTTCTCATACGGTCAACAATGATATCCAAGTGAAGCTCACCCATACCAGAAATGATCGTTTGTCCAGAAGCTTCGTCAGTTCTCACTGTGAAAGTAGGATCTTCTTCAGCCAATTTAGCTAGAGCGTTACCCATTTTATCCTGGTCAGCTTTAGTTTTAGGCTCAACTGCGATACCAATTACCGGATCAGGGAAAACCATCGATTCTAGAACGATCGGGTTTTTCTCGTCACACATGGTGTCACCAGTTTTGATAGATTTGAAACCTACAGCTGCACCAATATCTCCTGCTTCAATATATTCTACAGGATTTTGCTTGTTAGCGTGCATCTGATAGATTCTAGAGATTCTTTCTTTATCTCCTGAACGTGTGTTCAAGATATAAGAACCTGCATCCAGTCTTCCAGAGTATGCTCTGAAGAATGCCAATCTTCCTACGAAAGGATCGGTAGCGATCTTGAATGCCAAAGCCGCGAAAGGCTCTTTTACGTCTGGTTTTCTGAAGATCTCAGCATCAGTTCTTGGGTCTGTACCTTTGATATCATCTTTATCCAATGGAGAAGGCAAATATTTACATACTGCATCCAACATAAACTGTACTCCTTTATTTTTAAATGAAGAACCACAAGTCATTGGGATAATAGAAAGATCAATAGTTGCTTTTCTCAAAGCTTCGTTGATCTCGTCTTCAGAGATAGAATCTGGATCTTCGAAGAATTTCTCCATCAAAGTATCATCGTAGTCAGCAACAGCTTCTACTAGTTTCTCTCTGTATTCCAGAACTTCAGCTTTCATGTCCTCAGGAATTGGAACTACCTCGAAAGTAGCACCTTGTCCTGCCTCATCCCAGATGATCGCTCTGTTTTTGATCAAGTCAACAACACCTTTGAAATCTTCTTCAGCACCGATTGGCAAAACGATTGGAACTGCATTAGATCCCAACATCGTCTTAACCTGGTTTACCACGTTAAGGAAGTCAGCACCTTGACGGTCCATTTTGTTTACGAATCCCATTCTTGCAACTTTGTAGTTGTCAGCAAGTCTCCAGTTTGTTTCAGACTGAGGCTCTACGCCGTCTACTGCAGAGAAAAGGAAAACCAATCCATCCAATACTCTCAAAGATCGGTTAACCTCTACTGTAAAGTCAACGTGTCCTGGCGTATCGATGATGTTGAAGTGGTAAGGTTTTGTATCAGGAAGCACTTTACCTTGGTCTGTTGGGAAATTCCAAGAACAAGTAGTTGCAGCAGAAGTAATTGTGATACCTCTTTCTGCTTCCTGCTCCATCCAGTCCATTGTAGAAGCACCATCGTGAACCTCCCCAATTTTGTGATTTACTCCTGTATAGAATAAAATCCTTTCTGTAGTGGTAGTTTTACCAGCATCAATGTGCGCAGCAATACCAATATTTCTTGTAAATTTAAGATCTCTACTCATTTCTAATTAGAATTTAAAGTGTGAGAAAGCTTTGTTAGCTTCCGCCATTTTGTGAGTATCAGATTTTTTCTTGTAAGCAGCACCTTCTTCTCTTGAAGCTGCTACAACTTCGTTAGCCAATTTCAAAGCCATTGATTTATCATTTCTCTTTTTAGAGTAAAGGATCAACCATTTCATTGCCATAGAAATTTTTCTATCAGCTCTGATCGGCATAGGGATCTGGAAGTTAGCTCCACCTACTCTTCTAGAACGTACTTCTACGTGAGGCATAACGTTTGTCAATGCATCTTTCCAGATTTCAAGTGCAGTCTTTTCAGTTTCTCCTTTTTTAGTTTCTACGATGTCTAGTGCATCATAGAATATTTTGAATGCGATAGATTTTTTACCATCTAGCATCAAGTTGTTTACGAATCTAGTTACCAATTGATCATTAAACTTTGGATCTGGTAACAACGGTCTTTTTTTCGCTTTTGTCTTTCTCATTGTTTCTGTACCTTATTTAATGATTACTTTTTCTTTCCTTTAGCTGGTGCAGCTGCAGCTTGACCTGGTTTTGGTCTCTTAGCTCCATACTTAGATCGTCTTTGAGTTCTACCACTTACACCTGCAGTGTCTAGTGCTCCTCTTACGATATGATAACGTACTCCCGGTAGGTCTTTCACCCTTCCGCCGCGTACCAATACTATCGAGTGCTCTTGAAGATTATGTCCTTCGCCCGGGATGTAGGCGTTGATCTCTTTACCGTTTGAAAGTCTTACCCTTGCAACTTTTCTAAGTGCAGAGTTAGGTTTCTTAGGAGTGGTAGTATATACTCTCGTACATACACCTCGTCTTTGTGGACAAGAATCAAGGGCAGCCGATTTACTCTTCTTGGTGAGTGCGACTCTTCCTTTTCTAACTAATTGTTGAATAGTAGGCATTTAATTGCTTTTTATTTTAGGGTGCAAAATTATGAATAATTTTTTAATCCACAAGTAGTTAGAATAAAAATTATGCAAAATCGAATAATATTTAGTGATCCGGAATCAAACTGGCAATGTTGACCCTTTATTTTAGAATAAGTTCTGAAGTGTAGAGAACTTGAGATTTATCTTTGATCGTATCATATTTCAACCATTTTATCTTTGGATTGATGGTTCCAGCAATGGACTGTTTCACATCACCTTTCTGATTGTTGGTGTGCTTGTATTGAAAGGTCTTCTTAATAATTGGAATATAATAAGTTGTAAAAGCATCTTCGCCACCTCTATCATTATTATACAAATACATTTTATGGCTGAACTTTGACATCTGAGGTTCTATCTGATCCCGGTTTTTAAAATAGTTCACCGGATTCTTCAAACTATATAAAGTGAAGAATACCAAAAAGAAACAGGCTACTTTGAAAATCAATTTATCAGAACCTGAATATTTGAAATACAATATTAAGAATGAGAAAAACAGGCAGACATTGGCTGCCGCCATCATTCTGGTGTTCATCTCTTCGATCTGTTGAAACCATCCTGAGACGAGCAGAGATATCGCATAACCAATAGCTATCATCCACAACAACGCGTGGAAATGATACGAATTGGTTTCTTTTGCTTTTCTAAAATATCTGATAAAATATACAAGAACAAAGACATCAATCACTAAAACAAAGAACTGGACAGTTAAACTCGCCATACTATTGGAAGAAGGTTTCAAACCAATATAAGGATCAATAGCATTAGCGGTTCCTAAAAGATCTCTTATTATATATATAGGAAGGATCTCCTCTGGTTTGCCTCGCAGATTTTCTCCGGTGAAACTTCCGAACGTATTGTGGTTAAACAAAAGATATCCCGCAATTCCAAAACCTGATAAGAACAGGAATAATATCATCCTTCTAATTTGAGACTTGTCTTTTCCTTTAAAAAACAAAATGGCTGAAAATGCGACAATCGACAGATAAACATAAATCCCAGAATACCTCACGGTAAACATCATCAGCATAATGACCGATGCAATCAAAACATCTTTGTAGGATTTTCGGTTTTCTACCAATATTTTGTTCAGATAATACAAGAGGAAATAAAGCAGAAAAACAAAAAGACCTTCTGATATGGCGATTGAAAAAACAAATAAGATGGTTTTCCCCGTCATCAGCAAAACCGTTTCTTTAAAATAAAATCTTTTGAAATATGAAAACAGCAAGATTACAACGAGCATAGTCGTGTTCAGAAATTTCGCCGCCCAAAAGTAATCTCCAAAGATCTCGAAGAAGCCACGAAGCATGGCAGGATAACCTAGAGGGAAAAGATCGGTTACCGGATTGGGAAAATCTGTAGCAATTTCAAAATAAGAAAGACTGTCTGCATACACGCCACCTGAAGGCAGGAAAAAACTGTGGATAAAATTTAAAACTATTACAAATACAGCCAGAACTATATATTTCACCATCTCTTTTTGTTATTAATCGAGCAATATTAAGGAAATTTTTAATATTCTTTCTGAAAATTTGAGATAGCCAGTCTCTATATCACAACTAGCATTACGGCACAATATTTTCTTAAATTTGTCCTATACAAGATTAATTAAATTATGAAAAATTCAGCATTGATCGGACTCAAAGAAGCCGATTGCAAAAACATCTCAGACAAACTAAATATCTTATTGGCCAACTACTCTGTATTCTACCAAAATACAAGAGGTTCTCATTGGAACATCAAAGGTGACCAATTCTTCACCCTTCATCCAAAATTCGAGGAACTATACAACAGTTTGGTTCTTAAAATAGATGAGATCGCGGAAAGAATATTGACATTAGGTGCTACTCCCGCTCATAATTATTCAGACTATCTTCAAGTTTCCACCATCAAGGAAAGCAAAGAAGTTTCTGATGGAAACAAGAGTGTAGAGATCATCCTGGATTCTTTCAAAGTAGTCATCGATCTTCAAAGGGAACTCTTGGACATTACAGATGAAGCCGGAGACGAAGGAACCAACTCACAAATGAGCGACTACATCACAGAACAGGAAAAAGAAGTTTGGATGTACAATTCCTACCTTGGAAAATAACATTTGAATCACTTACAAACTGATCCAGCCAACACCAGGCTGGATTTTTAATTTAGCCATTATACCTTCTACTTAACTTTGACTCAATCAATTAAAATTAATCATTAATTTTTCATAAAACAGTTCAACTAGTTCTATTATCTATTATATTTGCGTTTTAATTTTGAACACACTTGAAAAAAATTCTATTCTTTTTACTGATTTCCAATTTTTTCTTTGCGCAATGGAGTATTTCTAATGCAGAAAGAGGCGCACTTATCAATATCTACGATTCTACAGACGGTGAAAACTGGAACAGAACCTGGGACCTGGAAAAGGACCCTAGAACCTGGTTTGGTGTACAGATCAAAAATGGAATGGTCACTGAACTAAATCTTGCCGGCAATGCCTTGAGTGGAGCTTTCCCAAACAATATATCTTCTCTCACGAAGCTTACAAAACTAGACCTTAGCAATAATAAGTTGACCGGTGATGTCACAATGGGTATTTCATCTCTCAGCACATTGGTAAAACTAGACATCAGCAACAACAGATTGACTGGCGACCCAACAAATTCTTTGTCAGGGCTTTTCAATTTGGAAGACCTTGGTCTTGGAGGCAACAGCTTCACGATTACAGATGTGAATGGCCTTCTTCAGAACTTCAACAATATCAAAATTCTGAATATCGCAGATCTAGGTCTGGTGACGATCCCAACAAAAGTCGCAGCATTTACAGATCTTGAGACCTTAATTTTAGACAATAATCCAATCGCAGCAAATGCCTATGGAAACATTGCAGGACTCACGAAACTAAAAACCCTCTCATTGTCAGGAAACGGTCTAAATCAATTGCCAACTCAGGTTTCTCAACGCACACAACTGACAAGCCTTAACCTTAGTAACAACAATTTAACAGAGCAAAGCACAACAGGACTTTCTAATCTTACAAACTTGGAATGGCTTTCGCTGGAAAGCAATCAACTGACACAGATCCCCACACAACTATCCCCACTCAGAAAATTGCAAAGCCTCAACCTTGGGAGAAACAAGATCAGCGGCGCAATCTCTACATTGACTGCATTATCAAGCCTTCAACAGTTATTCCTCAACAACAATCTCATCTCCGGGAATTTCCCGTCTGCATTGCTTGGAATGTCAAAACTGATGATGGTCAACCTGAACAGCAATCAATTGTCAGGTGACCTGCCAGATAAACTCCCAGAGATCACGCACATCAGCAACAACCGGTTCAACAAGAGTCAACTGACAAATTATATTTTAGACTTTGCCGAGCAGACAGAGCTTAATTATTCTCCGCAGCGTTACGATCAGGAAAAAACAGTCTTGGCGGTTGTCGGACAATCGGCAAAACTGGACCAGTCGCTTTCCGGAGATTACACTTTCACATGGTTCAAAGATCTGGACAAAAAACTAAATGCAACTTCGCAGGAGCTAAACTTCAATAGTGTAGAAAACTCAGATTTCGCGATCTACACCGCAGAAGCCTATACTTATGGATCACTTGACAACAGCGTATTTTTCAACCTATCTCTTTTCCGGGAGCCGATCACTTTGGGAGACGCACTGGCCACTTTGGGAACAGAAGATCCAAAAGGACTTAGCATCTATCCAAATCCAGCAACAGATTTCGTCAATATCCTGAGTATAAAACATGACATCCAGAAAGTGGCAATTTTTGACCTGACAGGCAAACAAATGCTTTCCGATAATAGACAAAAGATCAACGTTTCCAAACTACCATCCGGTGTCTATGTCCTTTCTGTAAAGACAGAAGCTGGTATCAAAAACTTCAAGTTCATCAAACAATAATTTTTTAGGAGCTGTTTCCCGCTTTCCACTGCTACTCCTCGCGCCATCGCAATCCCAACTCTTGCTGTGGGGTATCCGTTGCAATCAGGGCTAAGAGTTTTGTCATCCGATCACGCTGAGTACAAATCTCTCCCTCTTCCATCCCTCAAACATCCATCTTCCACCCTCTTTCGCATTTCACAAAAAATATTATCTTTGGAAACATCGATCTTATGAAAATGGAAACCCAAAAATACACACCAACAAACAAAGTAAGAATTGTCACCGCAGCTTCGTTATTCGACGGGCATGATGCGGCTATTAATATCATGCGTCGCGTGATTCAGGGCACAGGATGCGAAGTCATTCACCTTGGCCACGACAAATCGGCTGAAGAAGTTGTAAATACAGCCATTCAGGAAGATGCAAACGCCATTGCACTAACATCTTATCAAGGCGGTCACAACGAATATTTTAAATACATCTATGACCTTTTAAGAGAGAAAAACTCTCCTCAGATCAAAATTTTCGGCGGCGGCGGCGGTGTAATTCTGCCTGAAGAAATCGAAGACATCATGTCTTATGGAATCGACAGAATTTATTCTCCGGACGACGGTCGTGAACTTGGTCTACAAGGAATGATCGATGATTTGGTGAAAAGATCAGATTTCCCTACAGGAAAAGATGTGACGGCTGAAGATTTAGATTCTATCAGTTTTGAAAATTCTACAAGCATTGCTAAAATCATTTCTGCAGTTGAAAACTTCTCAGAGGAAAAACCTGCTTTGGTAAAAGCAATTGATGAAAAATCAAAAGATTTAAATATTCCAATCATCGGTATCACAGGTACAGGTGGGGCCGGAAAATCTTCTTTGACAGACGAATTGGTAAGACGTTTCTTACGTTCAAATCCTAGTAAAAAAATTGCAATCATTTCAATTGACCCTTCAAAAAAGAAAACCGGAGGCGCGTTGTTGGGTGACAGAATTCGTATGAACGCAATCAATGATCCGAGAGTTTATATGCGTTCGATGGCGACGAGAGAAAACAACGTTTCTGTTTCTCCGTTTATTCATTCAGCTTTAAATGTGTTGAAATTGGCTCATCCTGATGTAATTATTTTGGAGACTTCGGGTATCGGGCAATCTGGTTCGGAAGTATCAGATTTCGCTGATGTTTCAATGTACGTAATGACGCCTGAATACGGAGCTTCGACACAGTTGGAAAAAATTGACATGTTGGATTATGCAGATTTAGTTGCTTTAAATAAATCTGACAAACGTGGTGCTTTGGATGCACTTCAAGCCGTTAGAAAACAGTTCCAGAGAAACCATTTGTTGTGGGAAAGTCCTCTGGATGACATGCCAGTTTACGCAACAAAAGCATCTCAGTTCAATGACCACGGAACAACCGATTTATACAATAGATTAATCGATAAAGTAAATGCTAAATATTCTGATTTAAATCTACAAGGTTTTGTCGAACAAGAAGTTTCTGAAGACATTACCATTATTCCTCCAAAAAGAGTTCGTTATTTATCGGAAATTGTAGAAAATAATAGAATTTACGATGCTAATGTTGAAAAACAAGCCGAATTAGCAAGAAAAATGTACCACATTGAAGGGGTGAAAAAATTCCTTTCTAATGAAACTTTGGATTCTGAATATCAAAAAGCCGAAAAAGACCTTCAACAGGAAAATATTGACTTTCTGAAAAATTGGGATGATACGAAACAGGCTTTCAAAGCTGGGTTTTATTCTTATTTCGTTCGTGGAAAAGAAATTAAAGTTGAAACCTCAACAGAATCTTTATCTCATTTAAAAATTCCAAAAATTTCTCTTCCAAAATATACGGATTGGGGTGATTTAATTAAATGGAAAGGTCAGGAAAATCTTCCTGGAGGATTTCCTTACACAGCCGGAATTTATCCTTTCAAAAGAACTGGAGAAGATCCGACAAGAATGTTTGCCGGAGAAGGCGGCCCTGAAAGAACCAACAGAAGATTCCACTACGTTTCTGCGGAAATGGATGCAAAACGTTTGTCAACAGCCTTTGACTCTGTGACTTTATACGGTCAAGATCCTGCTCTACCACCGGATATTTATGGTAAAATCGGAAATGCGGGAGTTTCTATCGCTACTTTGGATGATGCTAAAAAATTGTATTCCGGATTTGACCTGGTGAATGCAATGACTTCGGTTTCAATGACCATCAACGGACCGGCGCCGATGTTGTTGGCTTTCTTTATGAATGCTGCAATCGATCAAAATGTTGAAAAATATATTGCTGAACATAAATTAGAAGCGAATGTTGAAAAAGCTTTAAAAGCAAAATTCGACGACAAAGGCTTGGAAAGACCAAAATATAATGGTGAATTACCTCCTTCCAATAATGGTTTAGGTTTAAAATTATTAGGAATCACGGGAGATGAAGTTATTCCTGCTGAGGCTTATGCTGAAATTAAAGCTAAAACTATCGCGACCGTTCGTGGTACCGTTCAGGCTGATATTTTAAAAGAAGATCAGGCGCAGAATACCTGTATTTTCTCTACTGAATTTGCCTTGAGATTGATGGGTGACGTTCAGGAATATTTTATCACAGAAAAAGTGAGAAACTTCTACTCGGTTTCTATTTCTGGTTATCACATTGCGGAAGCTGGTGCTAATCCGGTTTCTCAATTGGCATTTACTTTAGCAAACGGTTTCACTTATGTTGAATATTATTTGTCACGAGGAATGGATATCAATGATTTTGCACCCAACTTATCGTTCTTCTTCTCCAACGGTATCGACCCTGAATATTCAGTAATCGGACGTGTGGCAAGAAGAATCTGGGCAAAAGCAATGAAACTGAAATACGGTGCAGACGAAAGAAGTCAGATGTTGAAATATCACATCCAAACTTCGGGACGTTCGCTTCACGCTCAGGAAATTGATTTTAATGATATAAGAACGACACTTCAGGCATTGTATGCTATTTATGATAACTGTAATTCACTGCACACTAACGCTTATGACGAGGCGATTACAACGCCGACTGAGCAATCTGTAAGAAGAGCAATGGCGATTCAGTTGATTATCAATAAAGAATTGGGATTGGCGAAAAACGAAAATCCGCTTCAAGGTTCATTTATTATTGAAGAATTAACAGATTTGGTTGAAGAAGCTGTGTATGCAGAATTCGACAGAATTACAGAAAGAGGTGGTGTTCTTGGTGCAATGGAAACAATGTATCAACGTTCAAAAATCCAAGAAGAATCGATGCATTATGAATGGCTGAAGCACACCGGAGAATATCCGATCATCGGAGTAAATACTTTCCTTGGAAAAGATGGTTCGCCAACGGTTCGTCCGGGAGAAGTGATCCGTTCGACTGAGGAAGAAAAACAGGTTCAGATCGGAACGCTTCATAATTTCCAACAAGCTAATGAAGATAAATCTGAGGCTGCCTTGAAGACTTTGCAATATGTAGCCATCAACCAGCACAATTTATTCAATGTCATGATGGATGCCGTGAAATACTGTTCACTTGGACAGATTACCAATGCTTTGTTTGAAGTAGGTGGGAAATATAGAAGAAATATGTAGGTACTAACAATTAAAATTTAAAATATTTTTATGAAACAAAAGATTTCAATCATTTTCCTATTAATTAATTTTCTAAGTGTTATTCCAATTACGGCACAAAAAAGAACAGAAGATTTCCAAATAAATATTCCGGAAGAGAGGAACATCAAAAGCGCCTTTAAAACTATTACACTGATCGATGCAAGACCCGATACTACCAATGTAGGAATTGTTCAGAAAGGGGCGTTCAATGCAAAAGCAAAAGTGGTCCCTGTCACACCGTTACGGAATCAATTTCAAAATCTATTGACTTCTATTACCAATAAAGACTCAGAAGATGGCGAGTTAGTTCTTTATCTTAAGCAGTTTTACTTTGCTGAAGTAACAGGAGCAATTAGTGAGAAAGGCTACTGTTATTTCCAAGCATACCTTTTCTCCAAAAATAAGGAGGAAAAATTCCAGTTAGTAGATGCGATGGACTCTGTCATCGTACACTCTTCAATGGATGTTACAAAAGCGACTATGAAAAAAGGCAGTGCTTTGGTTTCTAATTTTATTTTAAAAAACCTCTATAATAAAGATAACAGCAATGCTGCTTACACATATGAAGAGGTGAAAAATTATGATAATATTGCAAAACAGAAATTAGCACTTTACAACAGTAGTACTCTTCCTGACGGGCTTTATACAAATTTTCAAAATTTCAGAGAATTAATCGTTTCAAACGTTCCAGTTGTCAATATAAAAAGTACACCCAATGGCGACAAAGCTTATAAAGTCTACACCAGTAAAAATGATAAAGAAAAGGAAGTAGACAAATCGGATTATTATGCAATGGTTTATAAAGGAATCCCTTACGTATATTCTGACACCGATCATGCCTTTCTAAAAATGACAAAGAAAAATGCCGATGGTGACTACTATTTTACAGCAAAGGCAAAAGCTACTGCCAAAACAGGAAATGTGATTGCGGCTTCTGCTTTCTTTGGCATCATTGGAGGTTTAATTGCCGCCGATGCAAAATCTGAATTCGAAATGAAACTGGACTATCTTAATGGTGGTTTTATGCCAATAAAAGAAATTGATCAAAAATAATAGATGATTACGATGTTTTTTGTGATGATTAATTGAATCATAAACTCAAAACCGCAGAATTACCTGCGGTTTTTTTGTTGCGAAAATTAGCGGTTTGCTTTTTGATTAGCAAAGAACAATCAAATCGAAACCAAACTATGAAACTCAAATCTCCCGAACCATTCTGGCTCGTAAAAGACGGCATCAAACATTCTTATCCTTCCCTTAGAGAAAATATCGAAACCGAAATTCTTATTATCGGTGGTGGCATTACAGGATCTTTTCTAGCGCATCAAATGATAAAAGATGGTTTCAAAACTGTTTTGGTTGACCGACGAGAAATTGGGAATGGAAGTACGAGCGCAACAACTTCTATGTTGCAATATGAGATTGATGTTCCGCTTTTTGAACTCTCAGAAATGATTGGAAAAGAAGGCGCGGAGAAATCCTATTGGGCTTGTTACGATTCTATCGACACTTTGGGAAAAGTGGCTAAGAAAATAAAATCTGAATGTGGTTTCAAGAAAAAAGAATCACTTTATTTCGCAGCTTTCAAAAAAGATGTTCCGGATTTGAAAAAGGAATTCGAAGCCAGAAAAGCAGCAAATTTTCCTGTAAAATGGCTTTCGTCTGAAGAAATCAGCACGACATTTAAAATCGAAAATACATTTGGTGGAATCCTTTCTGAACAAGGTGGAAGCATCGACGCTTTTTGTCTGGCGCACGACATTCTACATTACAATCATAAAAAAGGATTGCAGGTTTTTGATAAGACCGACATTATTAAATTCGATTATAAAAAAAATGGCGTCACCGCAACCACAGAATTTGGAAATAAGATCAAAGCTAAAAAAGTCATCTTCTGCAACGGTTTCGAAAGTACAGAGATCATCAAAGACGATTTTGTAAATCTATTGTCAACTTACGCCATCGTTGGCGAACAGAATGAGAAAAATCACAAGGAACTGAATGACCTTTTGGTTTGGAACACAGCGGAACCTTACATTTATATGAGAACTACTGATGACAATCGGGTTTTGATCGGTGGTGAAGATGAGGAATTTGTGAATGCCGAAAAACGGGATTCTCTGCTTCACGAAAAGGAACAAAAATTAGTTAAAAAACTCAGCAAATATTTACCTGAAAATGATTTCCGAACCGATTTTGTCTGGGCTGGAACTTTCGGTGAAACCAAAGACGGATTGCCTTACATCGGTGAACATCCGGATTTCCCGAGTGCTTATTTTGTTTTAGGATTTGGTGGAAATGGTATTACTTTTTCGGTGATAGGAATGGAAATGGCTTCTCAATATCTGAAAGGTAAAAAACACGAATTATCAAAATATTTTAAATTCCGAAGATGATCTTTGAGAAAATCTCGTATATCATTTTAATTTTTAACTTTGATTAAAACCATAGAATGATGAAAAACTTCGAAGATTACTTCTCTCAGTTTGACAGTGAAATTAAAAAAAAGCTGGAAACCATTAGAACGGAAATCAAAAATGAAATTCCACAAGCTGAAGAATGTATCAAATACCTGATGCCAACTTTCGTCTTTCAAGGCAAAAATATGATCCATTTCGCCGCGTTTACCAAACACATTGGACTTTATCCCGGACCGGAGGCAATTTCGTTTTACGAAAAGGAATTGTCAAATTATAAAACTTCCAAAGGTGCGATTCAGATTCCGTTGGAGCAGGATATTCCATTAGAGTTAATTAAAAAAATCGTGCAACACGCCAAACAGCGGATTATCAAAACCACAAAAACCACTAATAAATAGTGGCTGTTGAAAAATTAATTTCTATTGATCTTGATTTGATTTTTCTCTGTGGCGTTGATGATCTTTGAAATATCATCCGCTGTGAATTTCCCTGTAACATCTACGAAAATCGTTTCGTCTTTGTCGTCTCTCACCGTGATGATCATTCGTTTGATGATGTCATCGGTTTGCTGTGCATTCAGGCTGATGAGATTTCCTTCTTGTTTCAAAGACATCCATTCCTCATAGTTATTTTTGGTCAGATATTTCTGAAACTCAGCTTTAACAGGCGTTGTAGAACTTTCGACAATAAGAACTTTCACATCTTTGATCTTCTTTACCAGATCGATCACTTCCTGACTTTCGCCATCTTCCTTCATCGCATTTTTCACGTAGGACCTTGCGAGAAAAGTCGGAACATTGATACTTAGATAAGTTGAACTGTTCTTGAATCCAGGGTTGTCAAAGAAATCGGTATGAACTTTTTTCTGGGAAACCATGCACGACTGTAGAAAAAAACCGACAACCGCTAAAATGATAATGTATAAGAATCGCAACATAATTTTAAGTTTTTAGTTGATGGAATTGATACTTGCGCCAGTTACTTCCTGAGCAGATTTGGTCACTTTCGCAGGATTTCCTTTGTATTGGATGGATGCTGCAGAACTTGCGCTGGCTGTAATGCTTTCGGTGGTGTTGATTTTCACACTAGAACCGGATGATGCCTCTACAACGGCCGACTTCGTCACAAACTCACCTGCAGAAACCGAACTTCCGCTGCTTGCGCTGATCACGCTTGAGTTGGCTGTTCCCGATAACTTCAGAGAGCTTCCGCTGCTGGCTTCGATGGCGATGGATTTTGTATCAAGATTGATCTTTACATTGGACCCAGATTCTACTTCCAAAGCACTGTTTGTAGAAATCTTGAAAGTTCCTGAGACCAATGAACCAGAATTACTGCTCAAGGCAAGCGTAGATTCATTGATTGATGTTACCGCTCTGAAAGAAGCTCCAGACTTAGTCACGAGTCTTGACAGTTTAGGATTGGAAACTACCACTTTCAAATTGTTGAAGTTCAAATTTCGAACGCCTTTGTTTCTTACAAAGATCTTTAGAACGCCATTTTCTACTTCAGTAATCACATATTGCTGTTTTTCAGCCTCTGTTTTCACCGTTACATTTTGCGCAGGATTCTGACTAAATTCCACTTCCACACCCGAAGAAACTTCTATTCCGTTGAATGCTGAAACCGTTCTCACACTTCCGACATTCGTATTGTTTGAAGTAATCGTTGACACTGGATTTACAGAGGTTACATTTTGAGTTTCCGCCATTAGATTACTCACATCCTCCATTGAAATTTTCCCGTCCAACATCATTAGAACTGAACTATCTTCCGAGGTGATATTCAGAATCAGATTGTCCAGAACATTGGCCGTGATATCCTGTGCCATAAATTTGATCTTGTTATCGCGGCTGTTGACGGTGACCAATTCCTCATATTTCATATTTTTGAGAGAGGCCGCAATTTCTTTTTCGATTTTGCCGGATTGTAGAAGCATTTTCTGATCATTTGAATCGCCGTTTTCAGATTTGCTAGGCTTTTCCAGGATCAGCATTTTCAGTCCGTTCACTTTTCCGAGAAGTGGTTGGATCTTGCCTAATTCTTCATCATCAATTTTCAGATTATTCAGAAGTTTGAACATCGGCTTTGCGATCTTGATAGAGGTTACACCTTCTGTATCCTGATAATGGTCAAAGAGCTCATTTAGTTTTTCCGACTGTCCGAAAATGTTGGTCGACAGTAGAAATAGTACGAATAATATTGATATTTTTTTCATTTTGATATTTGATTTGCTTAAGGTCTTTGTAATCGCCATTTTGATTAGATCTAGTTTGAAAACATTTTCGTTGGCGATGACATTGATTTTAAAATTAATAATTAAGAATCCTGTAAAAATCGACTTGATTTTGGGCAGATTCTGCGTGATTTATGGTTTGGGTAACGTTACTTGCAAAATAATTAAAAGCATTCTCTGTAACCGCAATGGCTTCACCTTCATCATAAATTGGTTTACCATTGATGATCACATAGTTCGGGTTGTAATCTGAGATAGACTCTGTCGGAACTTGCATCTGCTTTTCTTCTTTGTTTGATTGAGTTTCTTGTTGCGCCATCAGTCTTTCAAATTCTTTTCTGACAAGCTCTTTCACCACTTTATCATTAGTGGCTTTGTCAACTTTCTGACTTTCCTGATTCGCTAAAACTAGTTTCGGCGCTGAGTTTTCTTCAACTGTTTTTTCAACTGGTACAACTGGCTTTACAATTTCTTTCTTCGGAACATCTTGATTTTTAGCAATCGCTGTTTCTATTTTCTGTGGCTGATCGAAAATCCAAAATGCGCTGATTCCCATCAATAAAATCAAACTCGCTGCCATCCAATACATTTTGTAAGATGTTTTCTTAATTGGAATTGGGATTATTTTTGGTTCTTCTGTTTTCTTTAAAAAATCCTCGAAGCTGATATCTAGTTTATCCTGTTTCTCTTCTTTTAGGAATGAGAAATATGGGTTTTCGCTTTCATTTTTCAGGAACAATTCTTCTTCTGGCGTCAGCTCTTCGCCTTCGAAGAATTTAGATTCCCAATCCTTGTATCTGTCGGTTTTCATACGCATAGAGTTTGTTAATTGATTCTTTCACTTTTTGTCTTGCTCTCATCAGGTTTACGCGGACTGCATTTTCTTCCATTTCCATAATGCCCGCGATCTCTGAGATCTCATATTCTTCTACATCTTTCAGGTGAATGACCATTTTTTGTTTTTCCGGCAGTTGGGAAATGAATCCCAAGATCTGCTCTCTCATATTATTGGTTTCGATCTGGTAAAGTTCCGAAGTGTGTTTTGTCTGGCTTGCAAATCCCAATTTCACATCGTGGTGTTTCAGGCGGTTCAAGCATTCGTTTTTTACACTTCTCATGGCGAAACTTTTCAAATTCTTTATAACCAGTAGTTCTTCTTTCTTCTGCCAGAACTTCATCATCAGGTCCATCACGACATCTTCGGCTTCATCTGCGCTCATCAGAAATTTTTTCGCAAAACGGAACATCTCATTCTTGAGACTGTAAACCGTTGATTGAAATATTTCTTGAGTCATATGGATCCTTTTGATGTTTAAGATTCAAAGTTTTAGGTATTGAATCCTTCAGAGTTCTTGGTTGTTTAAAAGTAAGACATCTGTAAAGTAACATTTATTACATCAAAAATAAAAAAAGAACTTTAATTATTATTAAAGTTCTGATAATCAATATATTATTTTTTTAATTAAGATAATGCAGCAAATATTTGAGAAAGCATATTTAGTTTTTTTGTATCCAGTTTTTTATCTTTTATCGTTTGTTCTATTTTCATTTTTCTGTCGGGAAACATTTCTATTAGCTGAGATTTTGTCTTTGGCATTTCTACAATTTCTCCATTATCTTTCTGAATATAAAATACATCTGGTAAATACTCATATACATTCTTTTTATCTCGCTCAAAGGAATCTTGCGCATATTTACCTTTATCATATGATTTTGATATTTTCATAAGAATTTTAAAACCTTCAAATTTTCTTACTTCAAAAAGATAGCCGGTAATTTTTTTACCATTATATGGATATTCTAATAAATATAATATTTCATCGCTGTCAATAATACGAACCGGAGAATATTCCGGTTTTTTATAAATTGTCATATTCTTAGCATTATTAATAATATCAACTTCATCTTTATATGCATTGTAACGCATATCAACAAGTGTTGTATTATTGGCAATTTTCGCTTTCTTATATTCCGAATACAGGTATGGAGACCCTTCAGTTTCAAGAGGACTTGTGTAACCGGAGCGTCCTAACAATGCTTCTCTTGTCGTATTGCCACCATTAACATTGGCATTCCCATTTTGTGCTAAAAACAATATCACTTGGAATACAAATAAAACACAAATTATTTTTCTCATTGTTTAGTTATTTTTATCAAATATAATTATTTTTCAATAAAAACAACATTCTACAATTCCCCGTTTCCGGCAGCTGCTGTATCTTTTTCGCTAGCTCCCATTGGATTCATCGTTTTGTTGAATTTGTCTATTTCTAAAGGGAAATCCTCAAACAATCCGGACAATGATAAAGCGGAATAGACCTTTCCAGAATATTTGTTTCCAATGGCAATGATCGTGACCTTTGATTTCAACAAATGGGCGAAAACAGAATTGGTCCCGTGCCACCAACCATTGTGATACGTGAGCTTCTCGCCGTTGTCAAAATTCTTCATTCGGAATCCAAAACCGTAATTGTTGACACCTTTTTTCTCGTTGCTGTAAGGTTCAAAGATCTTGGCTGCTAGTTCCGGTTTTAGGAAATCTTTGGAATATAGCGCTACCGAAAAATTAAGCAAGTCTCTCGGTGTCGTGTAGACATTCTTGTCGCCGTAGATCAAATCCAGTTTATCCAATGGATAAAGTCTATAACCACTGAAAAATGATTGAGACGCTGTCGGAATGTCTTTTTTCTGGAAGATGTACGTGTGATTCATCTTCAAAGGTTTGAAAACTATTTCCTGCATGGCTTGTGGAAAAGGTGTTGCAGTTACTTTTTCTACGATCAAAGCCAACAAAGCAAAGTTGGTGTTGCAATACATAAATCCGGTGTTGGACATTCTTGCCAGATCCGGTTTATATTTGATCAACATATCCAAAACATCCTGATTGGTAAGGAATTCTTTTTTAAGTTCTTCAGGCGCTGGTTTTATGCCTTGATCGAAATGTTCGTATTTTGGCAGCCCACTTCTTTGAGAGAGTAGACTGAAAACGGTAATGTCTGTGTATGGGAATTTGGGGAAAAATTTGGTAAGATTGTCTTCGAGTTTCAGTTTTCCGCTGTCTATCAGTTTCAGAACGGCCATTGCGGTCATCGTCTTACTGACCGACGCCACGTGAAGTGGTGTGTTCTCGTCGATTGGCATCTGCTTACCTTCTCTACCAAATCCTCTGTATTTTTCGAAGATGATCTTGTTGCCTTTTGCTACCAGAACGCCGCCACTCAAATCGCCTTGTTCCCAGATCTTTTGATAATAATTATTGATCTTCGGTATAATATTGGGTTTTTCCAACAAAACCGATTCTTGCGGTGTGAAGACTTTTTCTAGATCGACGTTTCCATAATTTGGAAGTTTTGACTCTTCTACATTGTTTTCCTTCTCCGATTTTTTGCTGCAAGAAACAATTGATAATACAACTAAAACCGGAGCAATTACTTTTCTAAAATTCATTATGTCCAAACTTCTTTAAGGTTCGCAAGTTAACATAAAATGAAATTTTGACCGAGTAGAATTGTCTTAAGAAATGTTAAATAAACCGTCGAAAATTTAAATTAATTTAAGAAATTAAGCTGTGAAGTTTCCAACAATCTTATCTACAATCACTTGAGCCAATTTAATTTTACTTTGAATTGTCCAGCCTCCGATGTGCGGCGTAACAATCACTTTTTCAGAATCTAAAAGAAATTGTAGATCTGCGTTTTCTACTTCGAGGTTTTCAAATGAAGATTTCTCGTATTCCAAAACATCCAGGCAAGCACCGAGAACTTTACCAGCTTCCATCGCTTCTACTAAAGCTTTCGTTTTAAGATTTTTTCCTCGCGCAGTATTGACGAAGTAGAAATTCTTTTCCATTTTAGAAATAAAATCCTCATCAATCAAATAATTAGTTTCATTGGTCAAAGGAATATGAAGACTGAGAATGTCTGCCCTCTTTTGAAGTTCTTCCAGTGAAACCTGCGTCGCAAATTCATCGGAAAGACCTGGTAAAATATCGTAGAAAATAACTTCAACACCAAAACCGGAGAGTCTCTCAGCGGTCGCTTTTCCCATATTCCCATAACCGATGATCCCGAAAGTTTTTCCCAGCAATTCATCACCACGGTTTTCTTCGCGTTTCCAAATTCCGTTTTTGACCTCGTTGGAAGCAATAAATAACCTGTTCATCAAGATCAACAACATTCCGACCACGTGCTCAGCCACAGAATCGCGATTGCCTTCTGGAGAATTGATCAGTTTAATTCCAAGATTATCTGCAGTTTCGATATCGATGTTTTCCATGCCCGCTCCTACCCTCGCTATGAATTTGAGATGAGAAGCTTTGGTGAGGAAATTTTTGTCTAATGGAATCCGACTTCGGATGATGATTCCTTCATATTCGTGAATCTTGTTCAAAACCTCATCGTAAGTGGAAACATGATTTTCTTCTACCACAAAACCTTTTGCAGTCAGTTGTTCAGAAATTAGAGGATGATTTTTATCGAGTTGAAGGATTTTCATTGGAACAGATTTAAGAGATGAGTCTTTAGAAATTAGATCAATATTGTGATATAAAAAACGAGCTAAAAAAGCCCGTTCATATGTTTTAAATTATTCTCCTAAGAACAATTTTTTGAGTTCTACAGAATCTGTGGGCTTCATTCTTCCGGAAAGGATCAGTGACAATTCTTTTCTTCTCAATGCCGCCTCATAACGTTCTATTTCCAAATCTGTTTCTGGTTCTATGTGAGGAATTGGAATCGGTCGGTTGAACTCATCCACAGCCACAAAAGTATAAATTCCTGTATTCGTATGCGTTTTTGTTTGATTGATCGGATCATCTAGCCAAACATCCACGTAAATTTCCATCGATGTAGAAAATGCTCTGGAAACTTTGGACTCCAAAACCACAATTCCACCTTCCGGAATCGGGTGATTGAAGGAAACGTGATTTACAGAAGCTGTTACAACGCGTCTTTCGCAATGTCTGGTTGCGGAGATCGAAGCGGCGCGGTCCATTCTTGACAACAGTTCGCCTCCGAAAAGATTTCTTAATGAATTGGTTTCGTTGGGCAGGACGATGTTCGTCATTACCGTAAGGCTATCTATTGGATTTTTGGATTTTTGCATGCGTTGTTGGTTTTATACTATCTATTTTGATTGAGTCTTGTTTGGGAACTGTCAGCACTTTTGGTTCTGCTTTTTTGATTGTTTTCTTAGTTGGAATTTGAGACGATCTTCCAAATATCAATTGTTGATCACCGAAAACAAACAGAGCAATACTTCCTAATATAATAATGCCTAAGAATGTCCAAATGACATTTTTATTAAAGGTATAATTATCGGAAACAATATTTTTCTTCGGGAAGGTTTTCTTTAAGGTTTGCAGATTGATCGCTTCCAATCCGAAAATATCGTCAGCATCATCTGTAATTTTGATGACCCTACTCTGATCGTCCAATTGGAATTGACCGAGATTTTCTAAAGTGAGATTATTTTCTGTTTGCAATTTCTGAAACCATTTTGCGACCTCATTCTTCAGGTTCATTTGAACAATGAAAAGGTTTGAATTGGTTTCTTCTGCGATATATTTTGCGAGTTGATTGTCAAAGACCGAAGGTTGGTATCCAAAGGTTACCACTTCTTTGGGCGGTGTGATGATAGAATTTGCCGCATCGATCTTTGCAGACTCTTTAGTAAGTTCGAAAACGCCTAGATCTGGGACTTCTGCCTTGTGATGCTTCAGAAGATATTGATATATATGATGTTCAAAATTCATTTGGCACAAAACTACATAATTTTTGAGGTTGTAGAAAATATAAAAGGCTGCTTTTTACAGCAGCCTTTAGAATTTGATATGAATAATTAAGGACTAGTTTGCAAACTTCACAACTTCTGAACTATTGCTTCCAGAAATCTGAACCAAGAACAATCTTTTTTGGTTGATTTTTAGATGAATTGGAATATCTGTTTTCAACTTAATCAATTAATAAATTTTTAATTGATCTTGATAGAAACCCCAAACATAAAGTTAATTCCGGCCTGCGAGAAGTAATACGGTCCACTAAAACCGTTGTTGACATACTTAACATCTGTGAAATTATTTAATAAGAATCTCAAAACAACTTCATTTTTTGCAAGTGGTAATTTGTAGGACATATTGAAATCCGGAACCAAATAATCTTCAAGTCTATTGTCAGTGGTCTCCAGATTATCCAAATACTGTTTTCCGACATATTGCGCCGTAATTCCAAGATTAAAATTCTTGAATGGAGAATAAAGAATATTCCCATTAGCAATCATATTTGGCGAAAAAGAAATATCCGTGTTCTCTAGAACTGTATCTTCTTCGTCTCGGATAGAGTTTACTTCTTTGATTTTATTCTGACTCAAAGACAGATTTGCACCTAACTGAAACTTATCAGAAACTTTAGCGTTAGCAGATAGTTCCAATCCCAATCTATAACTTCTATCAACATTTTCACGGATAAACTCTCCTATATTATTGATTCTTCCGGAAAGAACTAGTTGATTTTCATAATACATGTAATAAGCGTTCGCCGATAAAGCGACTTTTCCATATTGCTGTTCCCAACCCGCTTCGAAGTCATGAAGCGTTTCCTCCTTTGTCTCCGGATTATCAAAAAGATCATCTCTGTTCGGCTCACGATGAGCGTTGGCATAAGAAAGAAATACTTTTCCATTTCCGATATTGTAATTGACACCAGCTTTTGGGTTGAAAAACGTCCATTTCCTGTCTAGGTCTGCACCTTCAGAATCACCAGCCAATTGGATCTTAGTATCATAATCAATATTTCGCAATTGTAAATCTCCGAAAATTTCAAACTGACCTAATTTATAAATAGCTTTCGCAAAACCAGACACTTCATTTTTGATAGACCGGTTTCTATAATATTCAGATTCCTGAATTTCTGGAAAGAAAACACCTGTTACATTTCCAAAATGCTTTCCATAATATTGATTGGCGACAGCGCCGACATTCAGGTCAAGGTTTCCTAATTTACCATATAAAGTGGAGATGACACCATAGAAATCATTATCCAGCCATTTTTTTCTGATGAAATCCGAATATTCTTCTTCCGTACCATTTACAACCTGGTTTGGCAAACTATATCTTGCAAATGGGTCGCCTTGTTTATAGTTTTCATAAAAACCTTTTCCTTTGGTGTAATGCGCGATAGTTTCAAGTTTCCACGCATCAGAAAATCGCTGATTCCACAAGAATTGATAATGACTTTGTCTGTAATTATCGGTTTCATTATCATAATAACCTGTGATGTTTTCCCAATTTGCATCGTAGATCGCACCGGAATAATTGAATTTCGGATTTGTTTCCCAAGTTTCTTTATCTATCCCATTCCACGCTTGGTAGGTTTTCTCTTTTCCGCCGAAAGCCAAAAACCTCAACTCTGTATTTTTCTCTTGAAACAAAGCGGAAAAATTGTAGGAATGCAAATCGGAAAAAGCCCTGTCAATAAAACCGTCCGAATGGATATGCGTGTATCTTCCCATCACAGACAATCGGTTTTTCCAGAATTTTCCAGAGTTGACCTCAGCAGAATATTTGTAGGTATTGAATGAGCCATAAGAATCATCTGTTCTGACAGAAAATGTGTCCGATGGATCTCTGGAAATGACATTCACACTCGCTCCAAAAGCCGATACACCGTTGGACGAACTTCCCACACCGCGCTGGATAACAATTTGTGAAGCCGAACTCGTCAGATCAGGAACGTTCACAAAAAAAGTGCCCTGAGATTCGGAATCATTGTAAGGAACACCATTCAACATCACATTGATGCTTGTTCCGGCAGTTCCTCTGATCCTTAATCCTGTATAACCTACACCATTTCCCGCATCGGAGGTAGAGATAACCGACATTTGATTTTTTAAGAGAATCGGCAGATCCTGGCCTAGATTTTTATCCGCAAGTTCCTTATCAACATTGATGATGGATTTCGCGACCGGCGTCCGCTTGGTAAATTCTACAGCTTTAATGCTTGTAACTTGTACAGAATCTGTAGTTTGTGAAAAATAGAATGGAGCAATGAACACTCCTAAAAAAAGTAAACCTTTCATTCTTAAAAAATTTTGTTTGTTAAAATTATTTTAGAATAAAAGGGGCGACTATAGATATAAATGATGAATGATAGTTGATAAATGATCTTTCTGCAGGTGATCAATTATCATTTATGTTTTATCATTTATAATGATGTATCCCTAAACAGCATTACCTGTTCCAGGTTCATTGGGTATAATCTCAGCTTGTTACAGCACCCCTTAAATTTCTGACTGCGAAATTACAAATATTTTTGAATTAATAGGCTTTATTGTTTTTATCGACATAAAAATAATTCTTTCCGTCCTTTGACACCTCAAAAAGATGAGCAGTTTTCCAGGAGAGATTCATTTTGATATCCGCATAAATGAAAGGAACAACGACTTTATTCTGCTTATCAACAATTCCAAATTTGTTATTCCTGACAGCGATTATCATTGGATTTTCCCTGTCACTTTCCAGAACATACAACATCTGATACTGCGGATAGATATCAAAATCTTTGTAGCCGCCTAAGTCAATACTGTCTTTGCTCACCAAACCGTACATTCCGTTTAACGTGAATGCTTTAAATCTGGAGATTTCGTAAGGTTGCGAACATTTTCCAAGATCAGCTTTTTTATATTGATAGACTCGTGTTCCTTTTTTATTGATTCGGTAAGAGATGTTATTTTTCTCGACAGTCGCGTAATCGGCAGAACCAAAAACTCTGGCCTTTTTATTTGGGGAATTGAGGAGGTTGCAATCTTCAGAAAAGAACATCGCAATATGATATTCTGGCGTGATCATCATCTTGCCTTGCTGGCTAACATATCCAGATTTACCATCGATTTTTTGCGGGATCAAAGATGGTAAATGATCTTCCTTCATCTGAGAAAAAGCGGTGAGGAAACAGCCTATAAAAAGTAAGCTAAAAAGTTTTTTCATCGGGTCGTGTATTAGAGATTTAAAATAAAATCTTTATAAAAGTCTGTGTTTTTCAGCAACGAAAATACAAAAACTATTATTAATACAAGAAAAATGAAGATCTTGCTGCCAAAAAAACGCTTCAAAACAAGCTTTAAAGTTTCATTTTTTGAAAGATGAATGATAAAAACTACCAGCAAAATCACAATTGAAATGACGAATAACGCATTGTATTTGAAAGCTGCTAAAAACCTGAAATGCAACAACTCATGCAACGCTCTTTGGACACCACAACCTGCACATTCGTAACCTGTGGTCAACTTCAAAGGACATTTGAGGAAATAAGTACTTTTTGAAGGATCAATAAAAAAATAAAGACAAATCACACAAACAAAAAATACACAAAAAGCAATCTGTTTTTTATTATTTTTAATTAATGCATTGATTTTCAAATCCATAATATTAATCAACTTCAATTTGTAAAGTAGAAATTAATTTGAACAAATAATATAATATAGATAAATTAAATCTAATTTATTTTGAATCTAAATTAATCTAATCGTTTAAAAGCGTATAATTTCGTAAATTTGTGCGGCTTGAAAAGGAATAAAATCCTTCCTGGCCGAGACTTTTACTAAAAGTCAAACTGCAACATATCAAAACAGTAGATTGTAATGATAAAGATTGGCAACAACTTCCTCTACAAATCTACTCTTAATTTTTAAAAAGAATTTCTATTTATGAATATTTATCAGGATTACATCCAAGAGATCGAAGAGAGAAAAAGCCAAGGCCTACATCCGAAGCCTATTGACGGTGCAGAATTACTGAGCGAGATCATCGCACAGATCAAAGATTCCGAGAACGCACACAGGGAAGACTCTCTTAACTTTTTTATCTACAACGTTTTACCAGGAACCACAAGTGCTGCTGGAGTCAAGGCGAAGTTTTTGAAAGAGATCATCCTTGGACAATCCGAAATAGTTGAAATTTCTCCTGCCTACGCATTCGTACTGTTATCTCATATGAAAGGCGGACCTTCAATTGAAGCTTTGCTAGACCTTGCATTAGGAAATGACAACGACATTGCCAAACAAGCAGCGGAAGTCCTTAAAACTCAGGTTTTCCTTTACGAAGCTGACACAGACCGTCTGAAAGAGGCTTTCCACAACGGTAACGAGATTGCTAAAGAATTGATCGAAAGCTATGCACAAGCTGAATTCTTCACAAAACTTCCGGAAGCTCCAGAAGAAGTAAAAGTGGTAACATATATCGCTGGTGAAGGTGACATCTCTACCGATCTATTATCCCCAGGAAATCAAGCGCACTCAAGATCTGACCGTGAACTTCATGGCCTATGTATGATGACACCTGAGGCTCAGCAAGAGATTAAAGCTTTACAGGCGCAACATCCTGACAAAAGCGTCATGCTGATCGCTGAAAAAGGAACAATGGGTGTTGGATCATCCAGAATGTCAGGCGTGAACAACGTGGCACTTTGGACTGGTAAACAAGCAAGTCCATATATTCCTTTTGTGAACATCGCACCAATTGTTGCAGGAACAAACGGAATCTCTCCAATTTTCTTGACAACAGTTGACGTAACTGGTGGAATTGGAATCGATCTTCAAAACTGGGTTAAGAAAGTAGATGCAGAAGGAAATGTTATCCGCAACGAAAACAACGAACCTATTCTTGAGGAAGTTTATTCTGTAGCTACAGGAACTGTACTTACCATTAATATCAAGGAAAAAAAATTATACAACGGCGACCAGGTATTGAAAGACATCTCTAAGTCATTTACGCCGCAAAAAATGGAATTCATCAAAGCTGGTGGTTCTTATGCCATCGTTTTTGGTAAAAAATTACAGACTTGGGCTTCCAATATCTTAGGAATTGAGATCCCAACTGTTTACGCGCCATCAAAGGAAATCACCAAAGAAGGCGTTGGCCTTACCGCTGTTGAAAAAATATTCAATAAAAATGCAGTTGGTGTAGCGCCAGGAAAACTGTTGCACGCTGGATCAGATGTTCGTGTCGAAGTTAACATCGTTGGTTCTCAGGACACCACTGGTTTGATGACCGCACAGGAATTGGAATCTATGGCAGCAACTGTTATTTCTCCAATCGTTGATGGTGCTTACCAATCTGGTTGTCACACCGCATCTGTTTGGGACAAAAAAGCGCAGGCTAATATTCCAAGACTAATGAAATTCATGAATGATTTCGGATTGATCACAGCACGTGACCCGAAAGGCGAATACCATGCGATGACAGATGTTATTCACAAAGTTTTGAATGACATCACGATTGACGAATGGGCGATCATCATCGGAGGAGATTCTCACACAAGAATGTCCAAAGGTGTGGCTTTCGGCGCTGACTCAGGAACTGTAGCTTTAGCTTTGGCGACTGGAGAAGCATCTATGCCGATCCCAGAATCTGTAAAAGTGACTTTCAAAGGTGATATGAAAGCACATATGGATTTTCGTGACGTGGTTCATGCGACTCAATTGCAAATGCTTCAGCAATTTGGAGGCGAAAATGTTTTCCAAGGTAGAATTATCGAGGTTCACATCGGAACACTTCCTGCTGATCAAGCATTTACATTTACCGACTGGACTGCAGAGATGAAAGCAAAAGCTTCGATCTGTATTTCTGAAGATGATACTTTGATCGAATCTTTGGAAATCGCAAAAGGCAGAATCCAAATCATGATCGACAAAGGAATGGACAATCACCTTCAGGTTCTTCAAGGTTTGATCAATAAAGCAAATAAGAGAATTACTGAGATCAAATCTGGCGAAAAACCAGCTTTGACACCGGATTCCAATGCAAAATATTACGCAGAAGTTGTAGTTGACCTTGACGCTATTGCAGAACCAATGATTGCCGATCCAGATGTCAACAACGAAGATGTATCTAAAAGATATACGCACGATACCATCAGAGACCTTACTTTCTACGGTGGAAACAAAAAAGTAGACCTTGGTTTCGTTGGATCTTGTATGGTTCACAAAGGCGATTTGAAGATCGTTTCTCAAATGCTAAGAAACATCGAAAGACAAAATGGTAAAGTGGAATTCCTAGCACCTCTTGTAGTTGCTGCTCCAACATATAACATCATCGATGAATTGAAAGCTGAAGGTGATTGGGAATTGCTGGAAAAATATTCAGGATTCGAGTTTAATGACAACGCTCCGAAAGGTGCAGCGCGTACTGAATATGAAAATATGATGTACCTAGAGCGTCCAGGCTGTAACCTTTGTATGGGTAACCAGGAAAAAGCGGAAAAAGGAGATACTGTTTTAGCCACTTCTACCCGACTTTTCCAAGGAAGAGTGGTTGAGGATTCTGAACGTAAAAAAGGAGAATCTCTATTGGCTTCTACGCCAGTTGTTGTGCTTTCTGCAATCATCGGAAGAATTCCTAATATCGAGGAATACAAAGCCGCAGTTGAAGGTATTGACTTAACGACTTTTGTACCATCTATCAAAGAATTGGTAACTGTAGGTCACTAATAAATTTTGACAATAAGTCTCAGGACTTTTTAAAATGATATATATTGAAAGATCTTGGTCCATTTGGATTCAGGATCTTTCTTTTTTGTTTAGAACTTTTCTATATTAAACTTCTTATGATTTTTTTAACTGAAATTTAAAATGTGAAACTTTAATTTTTAGTAACTTGATAGTTGTAAAATATGGAACCTATTCACCTTATTTCTCACAATTCAAGGCATGTAGGAACAAAATTTGATGACTAGAAGAACACAACTTTTCCTTATTAAATCAAGGAAAATTTAATCAATTAAATAATAAAATAAAATCGAGATATGACTTTTGACTTGGATATGATAAAAAAGGTTTATTCTGATTTCGAAACCAGAGTGAACGATGCAAGAGCTTTTATGGGAAGACCTCTTACTTATTCCGAAAAAATACTTTGCGCCCACCTGGACACGAAACAGGTTAAAGAATCTTTCAAACGTGGCGAATCCTATGTGGACTTTGCACCAGACAGAGTAGCAATGCAAGATGCAACGGCACAAATGGCACTTTTGCAGTTTATGCAAGCAGGAAAAAAACAGGTTGCAGTTCCCTCTACAGTTCACGCTGATCACTTGATCCAGGCGAGAGTTGGTGCTGCGAAAGACCTCATCGAAGCTGAAAATAAAAACAACGAAGTTTACCAATTTCTTCAATCGGTTTCTAATAAATACGGCATTGGATTCTGGAAAGCTGGTGCTGGAATTATACACCAAGTAGTGCTAGAAAATTATGCTTTTCCTGGCGGCATGATGATCGGAACCGATTCTCATACAGTAAATGCTGGAGGACTTGGAATGGTAGCCATCGGTGTTGGTGGCGCAGATGCAGTAGACGTAATGGCCGGAATGGCTTGGGAACTGAAATTTCCAAAAATGATTGGCGTTAAATTAACAGGAAGACTAAACGGTTGGGCTGCTGCAAAAGATGTTATCCTTAAAGTTGCGGGAATCCTTACTGTAAAAGGTGGAACTGGCGCCATTGTAGAATATTTTGGTGAAGGTGCAGAATCTCTTTCTTGTACTGGGAAAGGAACTATTTGTAACATGGGTGCAGAAGTTGGAGCTACGACTTCGATCTTTGCTTACGACAATAATATGAGCAAATATCTGCGTTCAACAGACAGAGAAGACCTTGCTGATGCAGCAGATGCTGTCGCTCACGTTTTGAAGGCAGACCCAGAAGTTCTGGCACAACCTGAAAAATATTTTGACGAAGTGATCGAGATCAATCTTGATACTTTGGAACCTTATCTTAACGGACCTTTCACGCCAGACTTAGCAACACCTATTTCCCAAATGAAAGAGATCGCTGAGAAAAATGGTTGGCCAACAAAAATCGAAGTTGGATTGATTGGTTCTTGTACCAACTCTTCCTACGAAGATATCGCAAGAGCAGCTTCCATCGCAAAACAGGCAGGAGAAAAAAACCTCGAAGTAAAAGCAGAATATACGATCACGCCTGGTTCTGAACAGGTAAGATTTACCGTAGAAAGAGATGGCTTCATTAAAACTTTTGAAGAAATCGGTGGTAAAGTTTTCGCTAATGCTTGTGGACCATGTATTGGACAATGGGCGCGTGAAGGTGCTGAAAAACAGGAGAAAAACACTATCGTTCACTCTTTCAACAGAAACTTTTCAAAAAGAGCAGATGGAAATCCAAACACTTATGCCTTCGTAGGATCGCCAGAATTGGTAACGGCTTTGGCAATCGCAGGCGATTTGACTTTCAATCCTTTGACAGATAAACTTAAAAATAAAGATGGCGAAATGGTCCTTCTTGACGAACCTAATGGTGATGAGCTTCCAAGACTTGGTTTTGATGTCGATGACCCAGGTTATATTGCACCTGCAGAAGATGGTTCCAAAGTAGAAGTTGTAGTTTCCCCTACGTCGGACAGATTGCAGTTGCTAGAACCTTTCACACCTTGGGATGGTAAAAATATCACGGGCGCGAAACTTCTGATCAAAGCTTATGGGAAATGTACAACGGATCATATTTCTATGGCTGGACCGTGGTTGAAATACAGAGGTCACCTTGATAATATTTCCAACAATATGTTGATCGGTGCTGTAAACGCCTTCAATATGGAAACTAATAATGTGAAAAATGAAGATGACGGACAATACAAACCAGTTCCGGATTCTGCAAGACAATACAAAGCTGATGGCGTTCCAACCATCGTAGTTGGAGATGAAAATTACGGCGAAGGTTCTTCCAGAGAACACGCGGCGATGGAGCCAAGACATCTTGGTGTAAGAGCTGTTTTGGTCAAATCTTTTGCCCGTATCCACGAAACAAACCTTAAAAAACAAGGAATGTTGGCGCTAACATTTGACAACAAAGAGGATTACGACAAGATCCAGGAGGATGACACGATCAACTTCCAAGACCTTGATCAGTTTGCGCCAGGCAAACAATTGTCTCTGGAATTTGTTCACGCTGACGGAACCAAAGATGTGATCGTGACAAACCACACTTACAATGCGGGACAAATTGGTTGGTTCAAAGCTGGATCTGCGCTGAACCTTATTAAATTAATGGAAAAACAGAATTAAGATTTCTTAGTTTCTTAATATAAAAATGCCTCACAGATTTGTGAGGCATTTTTTTTAAATTAAAACCGCGACCTAACAAATTTGTAACTCAGCCTACCAAATTTATAGTACAGCTATCTAAATCGTAGGTAAACCTATTAAAATGCTAGCTCTACCTACCATAATCATAGCTACACCTGCAAAATTCATAGCTACACCTACAAAATTCATAGCTACGCCTACTTAAATCGTAGGTCAACCTACCAAAGTCGTAGCTCGACCTACCAAAGTCGTAGGTTGACCTAGCAAATTCATAGGTCTAAATGCCAAATTGATATATTTACGTAATTAAAATATATAAAAAATTACAATAAATACAAAAACCGCCTCACAAAATTGTGAAGCGGTTTTTTATATTCTATTTAAATTTTATTCTCGTTCGGCTCAGGTTCTTGTCTGCAAAACTTGGATTCGAATCTTTGTTTCCACATTTGTTTCATTTTTTCGCGTTCTTCTTCGGTGCCGCAAAATCGGGATTCTAATTTTTGTTTCCACATTTCCCGGTCGTCATTTCCAAAACCATTCCTGTTTTTGAATTTCTCTTTCGCATTGGCCAATCCTCCAAATAGGATTTTCGAAATCAGCAAAATTCCAAGAGACTGCCAATAAGTGATCACTTTCACGCCCAAAACATCAGGCAAAACCATATTCCAAAGCCATTGGAAAAACCAAATAAACAGTCCGATTGCAGCAATGATGCAAGGGAATGCTAACCAAAATTTCTTTTTATGCTTGTTCATTTTCTTAAAATTAATTTTTCAGATCATTATAAAGTCGCTGCATCTTTTTTCGCAAATGTTTTACCGCGTACGACTTTCTACTGATAATTGTTTTGATGTTCTCACCCTCTGCATCTGCAATTTCCTGCAAGGTTTTATCTTCCAGCTCATTTTGGACGTAAACCCGTTTCTGCTTTTCCGGAAGTTCATCCAAGGCTTTCATCAATTCGTCCCAGAAAAGATCTTTGAACATTCCAACTTCTGGATTGTTGCTGTCATCTGCCAGGAGAATGTCTTTCACATTCAGTTCGCCGTCTTCGTCCTGATAGACAAAATCTTCTAGAGATTCTGTTTTTTTCTTGCGATAACTGTCGATGATCTTGTTTCGGGTTACCGAGTAGAGCCAGGCACCAACGTTTTCCAATTCATTCAAATTGGTCAATCGGCTGGTTTGAAACCAGACTTCCTGCAGAATATCTTCTGCATCCTCCGTCTTTGCCACTTTAGAATTGATAAAGCGCAAGAGTTGAGAGCCGTAATTTTTTACGACCTCCGTAATCGATGCAGATCTAGTTTCGGTCATTTGCTGTAAAGATAGCGAGTCCATATGAATATGACGACACTCCTTTTTTTTTACTTTAAAGTTTTTGAAATTTTTCTGAAATCGTTTTTTAATCCCTGAATCTCTGCAGCCCGACTTGAGTGGAGCTCTTTTTTGCATTGGGAAAAGCCAAGGAAAAAAAGCGGGAACGGAAGGCGGATAAAGCTGCCCAAAATTACATCAACGGTAACCTCATCAACTCGTGTTTTCCGAAAATAATAGAATTAGCAGGAACATTACGTGAGATCACACAATTGGCTCCGATGATGCAGTTGTCGCCAATCGTCACACCTTTGAGAACAGTAACGTTGCTGTATATTTTTACATTTTTACCAATGATGATCGCCGCTGTATTGAATTCATGCTTGTGCCAGACATATTCCGGTTTCGTATCGAAAGCGTGATCGTGATCATAGAATTTGCAGCCTTCTGCCACGCAGGTATCGTCACCCAATTCAATCTTATCCAAACAATTGATGGAAATATAATGTCCAAGATCCACATTGTTCCCCAAGATCAAACGCCCGCCTTTTCTGATCCTGATGGCATTATGATCTCTCCAGATGACATTTTTACCAATCTCAAATATTGCATTATCGTCCAATTCAAATGTGGTTGCTTTTCCGATCTTCAGATCTGAATGAAGTGTTACGCCAGAATGCGAATTGAGTACGCTGAAAGAATAGAGTTTCTCGATCTTTGCAATCGTTTTGGGAATGACATTAAGCGCCTTGTATATTAGATTGATCATAAGTGTTCAGTTTTATAAAGTTCCAGAATCCACAAATATCTCTTGACCCGTGATGGATCTTGAGCGTTCGTCTGACAAAAACAGAACAGTTTCTGCAACAGACCTCATATCGGTTTCTTTTTTCAGAGCTGTTCTTTTGAAGATCCTGCTTTTGTGTTCGGCTGTTAGTTTGGCATTCATAGCCGTTTCCATATAACCCGGAACTACGATGTTGGAGCGGATGCCACGCTCGCCCCATTCTCTGGAAATATTTTTTGAAAATGACTGCAAAGCCCCTTTGGACGCTGCATACATCGACAAACCTTTGTAGCCTGTGTGCGCGCTGATCGACGAAATATGGATAATACTTCCGGCAATCCGGTTGTAGATCATATTCCTGATCGCATATTTTGTCAGAAACATTGGCGAATAAAGATTGACATCGAACATCGTTTTCAAATCGTCGTAATTGAGATTCGTCACAATATCGTCGTAAGCCATTGCCGCATTGTTGATCAAAACATGAATTGGGATATGATTGGTCACGAACTCTTTGAACACCGATTGTTTGATCTCTTCCGGATTGGAAAGGTCAAAAATTTTAAAAAATAGATTTTCGGGATATTGCTGTTCCAAAGTTTTCAGTTCTTCGGATTCTGTTCTGCTGATGCCGTAAACTGTATGTCCGTTTTCCAGAAACAGTTTACTGATCTCTAATCCAACACCTCTGGAAACTCCTGTAATTAATACATTCATATGATCTTCTTTTTTCCGGTTCTTGTTAATTCTATTTTTTCTACGAAGCTGATCTTCCTCGGGATTTTGAAATTTTGGATTTTCCCATTAAGAAAATGTCTGATATCTTCTTCTTTCAATTCTGTATCAGAAAGCAATTCTATTTCACAACAAATGACGTTTCCAAGAACGGCGCTTGACTTTCCAAAAACTCTGACGTTTCTGATCTTTGGATGTTGGGTCAGCTCATCTTCCACTTCATATGGATTCACTTTGTAGCCGCCAACATTGATCAGTTCATTTTTCCTTGACGTAAAACGGAAGTTTCTTTGTTCATCATCAATCCATTCGATGAGATCACCTGTTGCGTAAAAATCATCGATCAAATTGAGCTGAGTCGTTTTCCCAAACAGATTTTTGTGAATGTACAATTCGTCATCAACTACTTTTATCAAACCAATATGTTTATCCTGAACGATGAATTCGTCATTCTCGGAAGAAAATAGAGGTCCGGTTTCCGTAGAACCGTAAACATTGTTAATCCTTGCATTTGGAAAGGTTTTTTCCACTTGTGAGATCAAATGATTGTCGGACTTCTCGCCACCGATCGTGATTTTTTTTACGGAATCAAATAATCGATCTAAAGGTAAAAGCAATCTATAAAAAGTCGGCGTTGAGGAAAGATTGGTGATCTTATGATTCTCAATTGCATTAATGATAAAATCTTTGGATTCCATAAAGACGTTGACCAAAAGATTCTGATTCAAGATCGCCTGAAAAAAAACCTGAACGCCAGCAACATGTGTTGGATTGAAAGCAAATCCCCAAACATCATTTTTCCTTTCATCCGAAATATTGATCTTTCTGATGAGATTTTTCAGCGGATGCGTGAATTTCCTTGTAAAACCAGTGGTTCCAGAAGTGAAAAGTGTGATCTCAGAATTGGAATATCTTATCGAAATTACCAATTCATCAACAGAGTTTAGTCGTTTTGGAACATCAATTTTGATGATTTGATCGACAGCCAAATTGTTCGAAGTAATTTCTTTCTCGGACAGATCAGAATCTACCAAAGTGATATTTTTCTCATTCACCAAAGCAAAGATCCAATTCAGAAAAAAGGACCTCAAATCTGGATAGATGTAGCAGTCTGTATAAGATTGGGAATGATTGATGTGTTGCAGAATCTCCTCGTAAGTCAAGGAAATATTGCGATCGATGAGGAAAAACATTAGAGTTTTGCGTAGATCTCATGGATTGAATTGACCAATCCATCTTCGAAAATATCGACTCCAAATTCTTCTTCGATCTTCACCGTCAATTCTGCGAGGTCAAACGAATCGAAGTTGAGGTCTTCCCTCAATTGTTGTTCAGGTTTAAGTTCCAAAAATTGATCCTCGAACTTATTTCTTTTTATGGAATTGATAATATCCAATAATTTTTCTCGCATTTGTGTGTTTATAATGCAAAGCTAAGTTTTTTTATAATTTAGCCAAAAATGATCATTGAATAATTACCGAATTCCTTCTATCACTTATTATTTCCTAATTTTCAGAAAGAATCCGGATTTGTAGGTTTCGCCGATCGGAATTTCTTTTCCGGAATTGAGGAAGACATTTCTCACATCGATTTTTTCAATTTTGTTAAGATTGAGAATGAAGGATTTATGCACTCTGGCGAAGTTTTCGGGAAGCTGACTTTCGAGAGATTTCAAAGTGTCGAGGACAATGTATTCCTGATTTTCGGTTTTGATGTTGACATAATCTTTGATGCTTTCTACAAACAGGATTTCATCAAAATTGATTTTATGTTGCTGTCCGGAAGATTTTACGAAGAAGTAAGAATTGGCTGAAGATTCATTGGTTGGAAATCTTTCTTGAGCTTTCAAAGCACTTTTCTCGAAACGACCGAACGAAATTGGTTTCAGAAGATAATCGATGACGTTGTGTTCATAACCTTCCAACGCGTATTCAGAATATGCTGTCGTGAGAATATATTTCAGTTTATCGCCAACGATTTTCATAAAATTGATTCCAGACAATTCCGGCATTTGGATATCCAGGAAAATCAAATCGGCCTCGTTCTTCTGAATATATTCTAAAGCCAAAATCGGATTTTCCGAAGAAAAAACCAGTTCCAGAAAAGGAATTTTCATCACATAATTTTCCAAAAGCTGAATTGCCAAAGGTTCATCATCCACAACGACGCATTTAATTCTCCTCATTATTTCAAATCAATTGTCAAATCTACAGAAAATTCGGTTTCGGTTTCGACTATGTTCAGTTCGTGTTTTTTGGGATAGAGGATTTCCAGTCGTTTTTTCACATTCCCAATTCCAATTCCGGAAAGTGAATCTTTTGACCTTTGTTTTTTGAAGTTTTGAAGATGGAAATTCAAAGTTTGATTGTTATCTGAAATTTTTAAAGTGAAACCTTTCCCACTGAAATCACCGTGTTTGAAAGCATTTTCTACAAACGGGACCAAAAGCATTGGCGAAATATTAAGATTAGGATAATTAATTTTTTTTTCAATCAATAATAATTCAGGATTTTTGATTCGGAGTTTTTCCAGTTCTATCAAACTTTCCAGATAACCAACTTCCTTTTCCAGCGGAATGAAATTTTTCTCCAAATCCTTTGTACTGTATCTTAATAATTGGCTCAATTCCTCAATCGCAGGCAAAGCTTTTTCCGAATTCTGATAAACCAACGAGTAAATATTATTAAGTGTATTGAAAATAAAATGCGGATTGATCTGCGTCTTCAAAGCCTGAATTTTCGCCTCGTTTCTTTCCTGTTCCAGTTTTTGTCTTTCGGTTTCAATGACTCCGAATTTTTCCAGCAACCATAATACACCAGCGATAAAGACATTGATACAACCGTAATAAATGTTATCAAAAAAGTAATAAAGCAATCCCGTTTCCTGATTGTAATTTCTAAAGCCAAAAGTCGCCGGCAGCAAAACTTCTTCCATCAAATATCGTATTGTGGCGAAGCACAGAATTGACAGGAAAAATGAAAGAATAACAGTATAAACTTTCTCCTGTCTGAAAACTTTTGGAATGATGACCAAATAACAAATGTAAAACGTGATAATTCCCGCGAGGAAAAAGGTAATTCTCAAAACCGTACTCTGCAGGTGGGTCTCTTTGCCAAAGAAATACAAAGGTGTAATCACAGTTCCAAAAAAGTTGAGACTCCAATAGATGATTTGAAGCCAGATGATTTGTTTCTTTTTCATCGTAGTTCTTTGTTATTAATAATAATTGGTTTTGACGAAGAATAGTGCAAATGTATTGAAACGGAATCTGAATTTGGATTCTCCATTATCAATCTGCTCCTTTTTGGCAATCTGTATTGGAATTTGGATTTTGCGATGATGGTTTTGGGCATATGCATTTCCGAAACCAGATTTACCGTTTCGTGCGAAAGATTTTTAATTTCTAAAGTGGCGGGCGCTTTTAGCTTTTGTAAGACAATGCTGTCTCCAGGCGCAATTGTCATTGTTTTCCAAACATCTACCCGATGTTTTCCGATGCAGGACATCATCGATGCCAAAATCAAAATGAGAGTTACTTTTTTCATATTCCAAAAATAGGGACAGCAAAAACATCCACAACACCAAATTCTATGAACACCTGTTTTTTACCGATGAAAATAGTTTGGTCGGATCAAAACCTCATCAAATCTAATCGCTATTTCAAAGGAAAGACTTTGAAAATACATTTGCATCAAGAAAAATTTAAACATATGAAATCTTTATTCACACTTATCCTTAGTCTTGTTTGTATCTATTGTGCCAGTCAAAAGAAAATCAATGTCATCCTAATAGGAACAATGCATTTCAACAATCCTGGAAAAGATGCCGCAAAATCTGAAGAAATTGATATTCTAAAGGATTACAGACAAAACAGTTTAGAAAAAATCACCAATAAAATTGTTGAAAAATATAAACCGACAAAAGTGTTTGTAGAATATCCTAGCAAAAACCAGAAAACTTTGGACAAGTTCTATGAGCTGTACAAAACAGGAAAAGCTTATTACCAAGCTGACACTCTCACAAAAGCATGGCAGAAAAGATATTTTGAAGAATGCGAAATTTTCCAACTCGGGTTCAGACTTGCTAAAAAATCCGAAAACCAAAAGGTTTACGCAATGGATCATCCTGCTGAAATGAGATTTGACCTTTTCCAACAAAAAGCAAAGGAAATGCAAACAATAGATGAATCTGCATTTCAGAAAAAAATCGATGAGTCCAGCAATAAAACAAACTCGTGCTATTCCAAAAATGATCTAGCAGATATTTTAAAATGTTTTAATACAGAAAAAGAGCTGCAGCAGAACAAAGGCATTTATATCAATCTATTCAACAGACTAAACAAAACACCTGATTTTTACGGCTCCGACCTTGTCGCAGGCTGGTATCACAGAAACCTTATCATGTACTCTACAATTCAAAATACAGTTTCTGACAACGACCAAAACATTGTCATCATTGTTGGCCAAGGACACGCAGCCATGATGCAGGAGTTTATCAAATTAGACGAAAGATTCAATCTGATTAAAATCACTGATGTATTCTAGATTTGGATTTTTCCGAGTCTTCTAATTATTCCTATTTCTCAATAAAACTACTACAAACTTAATCTGAACCAAAAACCAGAAGAATGAAAGCAAAACACTTACTCATCATATCTCTTTTTCCAATTGCATTAGTTTCGCAAACGAAAAATGACAGCCTCAAAACCATAGAGCAAGTCCAAATATTAGTCAAGAAAAAATTGCTTGAAAGAAAAGCCGACCGACTTATATTTAATGTTGATGCATCAATCGCTTCGCAGGGAATGGATGCGGGCGAAACTCTGGCCAATGTTCCGATGCTGAAAGTGGATGAGAATCTCGGAACGATCTCTATCATTGGTAAAAGTAGCGTGAATGTGATGATCAATGGAAAAATGCTGAATCTTTCCGGAACTGCACTTCTTAATTATTTGAAATCCATCCGTTCAGAAAATATTTCAAAAATCGAAGTCATCACAACGCCTCCGGCAAAATATGAAGCTCAAGGAAATAGCGGACTCATCAATATTATTCTAAAGAAAAATCCGAATCTTGGTTTCAGTGGCAACATCAGTACAGGTTTGACGCAAAGAACTTATTTCAATGGAAGTACTAATGGAACTATGAACTATCAAACAGAAAAATTAAGCTTAAGTCTGAAAACAAGTTACATCGAAGGTGCAAAACAAGCGGATGAAAGATATACGATTCTCGGCGCTTCGCAGAATTACAGCAGGTCTGTCCGAAAAGATATGTGGCAGGATTTGACACCGAACTTGAGTGCTTCCTATAAAATCAATAAAAATTCTGAAGTTGGAATGGAATATATTTTCGATAACGGGAAAAACGGAATGGACATCTTGAACACCACGAGAAACATCAGTTCTGATTTGGAAGAAAAAAATCTGTTGACCAACACTTTTCACAGAGAAAAATCACCGACGCATACTTTCAGTACTTATTACGATTTGAAGCTGGATTCGCTTGGGAAGAAATTGAGTTTTGCAGGGAATTTTTATAAAAATAATAACGATACAGAAGTTAACTTCTCCACATTGACACTTCCGGAAAATACGATTCAGGATGTGAAAACTTTGTCGATGATCAAGCCTCAGATCTTCTCGGTTCAGGCGGATCTGGAATTGCCTTTTTCATTTGGAACGATCGAGACTGGTGTAAAATTCAATCAATTCAGAAATTCTGCAGATTTGAAATATTTCGATCTGGAAAATGTTCATTACATTAGGGATAACGAAAAAAGCAGCACTTTCAATTACCGAGAAGAAAATTACGCCGCTTACTTCAGTTTTGGAAAAAGTTTCGGGGAACACTGGGAAACGAAAGCAGGATTGCGATATGAAAATACATTTGTGAAAAGCACCGCTACTAATTTCTCATATGGACAATGGTTTCCGTCAGCTTTTGTTTCTTATAAGGAAGATAAAAATGTATTCAGCTTGTCTTATTCCAGAAGAATCAACCGACCAAGTATGAGCAATCTGAATCCTTTCAAATGGTACGAAAATCCAAATTCATACTCTACAGGAAATCCTCTTCTGACGCCTTCCTACATTAGCAATTATGAATTGGGTTACACTTATAACAACAAATTCTCGACAAGCATCTATTACCTGAGAATGACCAATGCTTTTGGGCAAGTGGCTTATCTGGACGGAATTTCTCAAACCGGAGATTACAAAAATTATTACGACAACGATTTTTATGGGATGAATGTTTCGTACACAGACACGTTCTTCAAATTCTGGGAAGCCAATATTACTGCCAATGCTTCCTATCAGACTTCGGAAGTTTTCAATATCAATGCCCAGACTTTTAAAGGTTATTCTTTGAGCTATTCCATTAATAATACTTTCACATTAAACAAAACTAAAACGCTTGCTCTTTTCCTTAATTATGACCAAAGCTTGCCTTACAAAAATGTGAATTCCCATTTTGAGAACTTTTCCAATTTGAATTCTGGATTTAAAATTTCATTGATGGAAAAACAACTTCAAATCAATTCGACAGTTACCAATATTTTTGGACAACGATACAAAGGCCAAATGTATTTTGACGACAGCAAGCAACTCATGAATAACTATTGGGATGGCAGAAGTTTGCGTTTGAGCGTGAATTACACTTTTGGAAACAAGAAGCAGATCAATAAAAAGAATATCAACTTCGAAGAGAAAGATAGAGTCCAATAGGGCTGTGATGTAACAATTTGAACAACCGATAGTCTAATAGAGTTCAAACTAAACTATGAACATCAAATCTATTCTTTCTCTTTCTGCTTTGTTTCTCAGTCACATCTACTTCGCGCAGGAAACCCCGAAAAAGGAAAGTGACAAAGAAAAAGAAATAGAATCTGTAACCATTACCAAAACCAAAAAAGCAGTAGAACAGAAAGCAGACAGAACGATTTTCGATTTCTCGGAACAGCCAAGTCTCAATTCCGGTTCCGTGATGGAAGGTTTGAAGAAACTCCCGGGTCTGGTTGCAACGGACATTGCCGGAATGATGTACCAAGGGAAACTACTCGATGTTTTTATGGATGGACGACCGCTGAATATCTCCAGCAACGAATTGAATGCTTTTCTGGAAGGAATGCCTGCCAACGCCATAGAAAGAATAGAAATCGTAACCAATCCCGGAGCAGAATTTCCTGCAACTTCCGGCGGAGCAATTCTGAATATCATCACTGGAAAATCGGCTAAGAATTATTTGACCGCCACGTACTCTGGGAATTACAATTTTACCAATTATGATAAGTACAGAAGTCGCGTAAACAATTCTATGAATCTGAACGCCAGAAACAAACTATTTGGCTGGCAGCTCAATTTTGGGCAGAATTACAGAGAGAGTTCTTTAGATTCCAACCAAGATAATTTGGTAACAACCAATACAGACAGAATCGTACGGAATTATTTTGCGAAAACTGCTGTAACATTTGATTTAGGCGAAGACAGACTGCTTTTGAACTACGATATCTATCACAATAACAATGATTTTACAACCTTAGGAAACGGCATTTTCCAGGGCATCAATTATAATTCTGAAGACCTTGCAAGCACGCTGATAAACCGAAATGAAGCAGTTGCAACCTATCAAAAGAGATTTTCTGATAAAAATAAAAAGCTAGATTTAAAATTGGCATATTCAAATTCTAAAAGTGACTTTGTTCAACAAAATTTGATTAATTACAATCGGACCTTGGACAACAATTCTGATATGAATAATTTTAATTTCAGGGTAGATTACACGCAAGCGTTGAAAATTTTTGATGAAGGAAAAATAAGCTTAGGTGGACTTTACGAAAAACAAAATTTCGAAACGCAGGACGGAGGCATTACCAATCTAGATTATCAAAGGCAAACAGCTTCTTCCTATGTGGAATTGCAGGCGAAGCTGAAACAGTTTGATTTTATACTGGGAACCAGAGCTGAGGATTATGACATTGCTGGAATCTACAGGGAACGAGATAGTTTGGGAGAAATTTCTTCCGCAAAAAACTTGATACCATTCAAGAAATTCAAATTGTTTCCGAATGCAAGTGTGCAGTACAACTTTATGAAGCAGGTCTATTTCACCATTAATTATAATAAAAAGATAAGCCTTCCAAGTATTTCTGTCCTCAATCCAAACAACAATACGTTCGCCGGACCTAACTCTGACACCAATGGGAATCCCGAACTACAACCAGCAATCTATGATAATTACGAAGCGAAAATAAGTGCTTTTGATTACGCGTTTATCGGTTACAATTTGAGTGTTGCGAAGAACCAAGTTGTACAGAAAATCTCTAGAAAAGATGATGTCATCAGAAATACCCAAGTGAATGTTTCGGAACTTAAAATACACAATTTCAACTTGGGAATTCCAATTCCGTTTATGGTTTTTAGCAAAAGTATCAAGGAAATGTTGAAATTTGATTTCAATCCTGACAAAATCAATTTCTTGTATCTTTACGCGGCTTACCAAAAACATCAACTTCCTGATATCGAGACAAAAGGCTTTTGGATTTTCAATCTGATGGGACAAATTATATTACCAAAAGAAATCAAATTCGTAGCGAATTACAACTACACGACCACAAAAGGGAATTACTATTATTTCGTTGCAGACAAACCTTTGAACAACTCGTTTGACATCACTTTATCAAAGAAATTTATGAATGATAGATTGACTGTTTCTGTCTACGCTGACGATATTTTTAACACCCAAATGAATCAGTTCCATTCTATTTCACAATCTCCTAATGTATATTTATCTAGCAAATATGACACAAGAAGATTTGGAGTTTCTTTCAATTATAAGATTCCTACACGAAATAAACTGGCAAAGGAAGAAAACAATCTTAACAGCACGAAAAAAGAAGATAGTGCTGGAAGCCTTCCACAAAATTAATCTTCACACGCTTTCCAAACCGCATCATTCTTCGGCACTGGCGCTATGATCTCAATATTTTCTTTAGTCACAGGATGAATGAACTGGAGTTTTCTGGCATGAAGAGAGATCCCGCCATCTGGATTGGAACGTGGCGCGCCATATTTCAAATCGCCTTTTATTGGAACACCTATTTTTGATAATTGCGCGCGGATCTGATGGTGCCTTCCCGTTTCCAGATCGATTTCCAACAGCTGATAATTGTCCAAGGTTTTGATGATGTGATAAGTCAAGATCGATTCTTTTGCGCCTTCTGTCTGTTTTACAAAAACGGTCGCTTTATTGGTCTTCTCATTTTTTTGAAGATAATGAACCAGCCTTTGCGATTTCGGGATCATCTCTTTCGCCACAAGCGCCCAATATGTTTTTTTCACTTCTCGATCCTTTACCATTACTGTCAATCGGGAAAGCGCTTTGGACGTTTTCGCGTAGATGACCAGACCAGAAGTTGGGCGATCGATCCTGTGAACCAAACCAAGGAAAACATTGCCAGGTTTGTCATCTCTTTTTTTGATGAAATCCTTGATCAACTCCAACAAAGACAGATCACCGGTTTTGTCGCCTTGGACGAGCTGTCCGGCCTTTTTGTTGATGACCATCATGTGATTGTCTTCATACATGATCTGGTCTTCAGAAAAATATTGAGTCATTTTTGCTTAAAATTATTATAGTAAATGTTGCAATCGTCCCCATAGTTCCTCATCATACATATCGTTACTTTTCAGATATTCGACAATCTCCCGTAATTCTTCCAAAACTTTCTCAGAAACTTGTACCTCTTTAAGATCGTTTTTCAGAATCTCTTGTTTCAAAAATTCTATTTTTTCCTTCAAAACTTTCACTCTGTTTTGTTTTTCCTGTCTCTCAGCAAGCTTATCAATAGCAAAATTTTGCATTTTTTCTGCAAGATTGTCCAAGCATTGCAATTCCTCTACAGTTTGAAAATCATCATTCTCAATAGCCCATTTTTGCATAAAATTTTTGTACTCAAGGATCAGAAAAGGTCCTTCTTCGATTGGATAACTATAAAGCCAAGTTTCCACATCCAAAGTCTCGTCATCTAGTAAGACTTGTAGTTCTGCACGATAATTCATCTTTTGTGTTTTTAAATGTTTTTACTAAAATTAATAAAAATATTTAAAACTTTAAAGATAATCTTAACCTTTAGAGATTCTTTGTCTATTGAATACAGAAACAATGACGCCCGTAAAAAGTCCAATCGTCTTGATCCTTGCAAACTGAGAATCGAAAGGCAAAAATGCGCCAACAATACACAATCCAGCAGCAATGTACATCAGATAAACAAATTTTTGATTAAGGAAAGATTGCGCCTGAAAGATGAAACTTAATCCTATCAAAATGTAAAAGAGTCTATGGTAAAGCAAGTCCGTGATCTCCGGAGAAAATAAATTGAACCAACCTACCGCAAGGCAGATCAGAGCTAAAATGGAAAGAACACCTTGTATTGTTTGAGAATTTTTCATGTGAATAGAGTTATTGTATTTCAAATGCCACATGCAATCGCTCAACTTTTATTGTTGTTTGCGTTTGCAGATCATGGCGATTTCATTCGTAAATTTTATTTTTTAGTTTGCTTGAAAAGCCATTTCGGGATCTCATCTACCAACTCGGCAGAGAGAATATTGTTGTGATATTTGTCTTTATATTCCCAGAGGAAAACGTTTCCTTTCGTCTTCATCTCTTCAAAAAACTTGAAATTGCTTTGAGGGAAATTGTCCGTATCCAGACTTCCGTGGACGATCCAAATGGGCATTTTCGTCAGTTCCTCCATTTTATCGAACTGAGAAATCCCTGAAACATTGATTGCCGCGGCGAATAAATCAGGCCTTTTTGAAATTGCGTTGGAAGTCGTGGCGCCGCCCATAGAAAATCCCATCACGTAAATCCTACTTGGGTCGATATTTTCTTTTATAATTAATGAATCTATTGATTTTAAAACCAGATCTAAATGTTCATTCGATTCGGAGACTTTCACATTTCGGGTTTCATCAAGATGATAATTGGACGACCGAATTGGAAACTGAGGCGACAAAACGTAAGCTTGATATTTTTCCCGATTTTCCGGAAGCAACCACATTTTTGATAAAATACCCATTTGCGAAGTGTTATTCGTCCCAACGGCTCCTGAACCGTGAAATACCAAGATCAAAGGATATTTTTTGTTTTGTTCGAGCTTCGAAGGTTTTAGAAAACGATAATTTACTTCCTCTTTTCCATTATCAAATTTCCCCGCTTTGAAATCAGAATAATCAAGATTTTTCATCTCTTTAATTCTTGCAAGGGATTTCAATGAATCTTTTTTGTCATAGATCTCTGTTCTCGTCCCAAATTTTGTTTGACAAACACAGGAAAACATTGAGACTAGAATTACAATAAAAGATAGGAACTTGGTTATTTTCTTAATCATTCTAAATGTATTTATAATTAAAACCCTTCCAGAGTTTTGAATTCTGAAAGGGCTTGATATCTTTTTAAAGTATACGATCAATAACTTTCCTTCTCATTCGGGAAGTCTGAACTTTTCACGTCTTTCACATATTGTGAAACAGCGCCAGTGACCTCAGTGTAAAGATCCAAATATCTTCTAAGGAATTTTGGAGAGAAACCTTGATTCATCCCCACCATATCGTGGTAAACAAGCACTTGTCCGTCACAATCCTGCCCAGCGCCTATCCCAATGGTCGGGATAGAAATACTTTCCGAAGCTCTTTTTGCAAGTGCCGCCGGAATTTTTTCCAAAACAATAGCAAAACATCCTAGTTCTTCCAGAAGCTTGCAATCGGCAATCAGTTTTTCTGCTTCCGCATCTTCTTTAGCTCGTACTTTATAAGTTCCGAATTGATAGATACTTTGAGGCGTCAACCCAAGATGTCCGCAAACCGGAATTCCAGCATTCACTATTTTCCTGATAGAATCCTCGATCTCTTTTCCACCTTCGATCTTGATGGCATGAGCGCCACCTTCTTTCATCATTCTTACCGCAGATTCCAAAGCCTTCTCTGGATTGCTTTGATAAGTTCCAAAAGGAAGATCGGCCACCACCAAAGCTCTTTCTACACCACGAACGACGCATTGTGTGTGATAGATCATCTGATCAAGCGTAATTGGTAAAGTGGTTTCAAAACCAGCCATTACATTTGCAGCAGAATCACCAATCAAGATAGAATCCACGCCGCCAGCGTCTACCATTTTAGCGGTTGTGAAATCGTAAGCCGTCAGCATTGTGATCTTCTCCTTATCGAATTTCATTTTTCGCAAGGTCTCTGTGGTGATCTTTTTTATTTCGGAGTGTACAGACATGATTATGAATGATAAATTATGGGTGATAAATGATTTAGAAAATTGAAAACGACGAATGACAATCGATTATCATTCATCCATTATCATTTATATAACGACGTGACCAAGTTTGATCAGTTTGTCGCGGTTTAGGATTTTGATATTTCTGCCTTCTACAGAGATCAGATCATCTTGTTTGAATTCTGAGATCAGTCTGATCGCGCTTTCTGTAGCAGTTCCGATCAAGTTTGCGATTTCCTCTCTCGTCAAAGAAATCTTGATGAATCCTTCTGGATCGGTTCCAAGCTTCTGTTCAAGTAAAATAAGGATCTCTGCCAGTCTTTCTCTCACCGTTTTTTGTGCAAGGAAGGTAACTGTATTTGCAGATTCGCCCAATTCATAAGCGATCTTCTGAAGCATTGCATAGGACAATTTCGGATCAACTTCCAACAAGCGCAAGAATACATCAGCTGGCAAAAACTGAACTTTCATCGGCGTCATTGCTTCTGCATTAGCCTGGAAATTTTCACCACAAAGCAATGAACGGTAACCGATCAGATCTTTTTCTTTACAGAATCTCAAGATCTGGTCTTTTCCGTAAACGCCTGATTTGGACAATTTTGCCGTTCCTTTCTCTATAAAATAGACGCCTTTGGGAGATTCTCCATCTTCAAAAACGACTTCACCTTTTGCGAATTCCAAAACTTTTAGTGTCTTTTCGTACATGTCAAAGTCTTCAGAGTTAAGACTTTCGCGCAAAGATTCTCTATTGAAAGCTTTTGAGAAATTTTCTTCTATAACCAATTGTTGTTCAAGAGACATACCTATGATATTTGTCAGCAAAAATAAGACTTTTTAACGCTACATACCAATATTTTTGCTGTAATTTTACAATCCAAATATCTGAGTAATTTTTAATGGCAGAACTATGTTTTCACTGCGGGCAAAAAATCGATAAGGAACAAATTCTTTTTGATGAAAAATTATTTTGCTGCAACGGTTGCCAATCGGTTTATGAAATTCTGAACGTTCATAATCTTGACAATTTTTACAATATCAACAAGCGTTCTGGGATCCGACCTAGCAACGAAAATAATTCACAATTCGATTACCTTGACACGCCGGAAATCTCTTCAAAAATTGTAGATTTTTCTGAAGGCGGAACCACGCTCGTAAGTTTCAAAATCCCTGTGATCCATTGTTCTTCTTGTATTTGGCTTTTGGAAAGTCTTCACACGATCAATAAGAGCATCAAATATTCTCAGGTTAATTTCACCAGAAAAACCGTTCAGATCTCTTTCAAAGAAGACGAGTTAAAACTGAGCGAACTGGCAAAATTCCTTACGAATCTTGGTTACAAACCGGTCATCAATCTGGAAACGGCTGAGAAAAAAGTTGATACATTAGACAAAACACTTCTCATCAAATTAGCAATTGCTGGTTTTGCATTCGGAAACGGAATGTTTTTCAGCTTCCCGGAATATGTTTCAGGTGACGATGTTTGGTTCCATTCGTACAAACATCTTTTCCGAGTTATTTTATTCTTACTGGCGACTGCGGTTGTATTTTATTCAGCTTCAGACTATTACAAATCTGCTTGGTACGGTTTGAAAAACAAGATCATCAACATCGATGTTCCAATTGTCTTGGGAATTTTTGTACTTTACGGAAGAAGTATTTATGAAGTCGTAACCGATTATGGCCCAGGTTATTTCGATACACTTTGTGGGTTGTTGTTCTTTATGTTGATGGGAAAAATGTTCCAGAAAAGAACTTACAACACGCTTTCCTACGACAGAGACTACAAATCCTTCTATCCAATCGCCGTGACGAAAGTTGATTTTGATGGAAAACAGAAAAATATCTTGCTTTCAGAATTGGCCGTTGGTGACCGAATTATGGTCAGAAACCAGGAAATCATTCCTGTAGATTCTATTTTGATCAAAGGCGAAGGAAACATCGATAATAGTTTTATCACTGGAGAATCCGCTCATATTTCCAAGAAACCTGGTGACAAGATTTTTGCTGGCGGAAAACAAACAGGCTCAATTCTGGAACTCGAAGTTATCAAAAGCGTTGACCAAAGTTACTTGACACAACTTTGGAATAAAGAAGCTTTCAAAAAATTCGAGACCGGGCTTGACACTTTAACAAATACAATAAGTAAATACTTCACATTCATCATTTTAGGGATTACACTTCTTGCCGGAATCTATTGGGCAAGAATTGATACAGAAAAGATGTTCCAAGTCGTTTCCGCTATTTTGATCGTGGCTTGTCCTTGTGCTTTGGCTTTGTCTGCGCCGTTCACTTTTGGTCACATTATGAGGATTTTAGGTCGAAATAATTTCTACGTCAAAGATACTTTGACGATTGAAAGATTGGCAAAAATCGACACTTTAGTCTTTGATAAAACTGGAACCATTACGGAAAGTAAAAAATCAAATATCAATTATTTCGGAACCGAGATTGAGGATTTTGACCTAAAAAAAATCAAGTCTTTACTTAAAAACTCAAATCATCCACTTTCCAAATCACTTTATAATTTCATCGAGGTGAATGATGATTATTTTGAAGTGGAAGATTTCGTTGAGATTTCCGGAAAAGGTTACCAGGGGAAAGTTCGTGGTGCGACCTACAAAATTGGTTCAGCGAGTTTTACAGGTGAAAAATCCCAAGACCTAGAAACTGCGGTTTACATTAAAAAAGATGAAAACTTCATTGGTAAATTCACTTTCAAAAATGAATACAGAAGCAATCTTTCTACACTTTTCGGCCATTTAAAAAATTACAAGATCAATATTCTGAGCGGCGATAATCCTTCGGAAAAATCAATTTTAGAAAAACTCATCCCGAATGTTTCTGAAATGAAATTCAATCAAAATCCGGAAAACAAACTGGACTTTATCAAAGAACTTCAGGACAAAGGACAGAAAGTGGCAATGCTTGGCGACGGATTGAATGACGCTGGAGCCTTAAAACAAAGCAACGTCGGGATCGCCATTTCGGATGACAGCAATTCTTTCACACCATCTTCTGACGTAATCATGAACGGTGAAAAAATCCCTGATCTGGACAAATTCCTAGCACTTGCAAAGGATGCGATTACGATTGTAAAAATCACATTCATAATTAGTTTATGTTACAATGTCATCGGAGTCAGCTTTGCAGTTTCCGGACATATGCATCCACTTTTTGCAGCGATCTTTATGCCTTTGAGCTCTGTAACCGTTGTCACATTCACGACACTTTCAACCTGGCTTCGAAGTTCCAAATACTTCAAGATAAACATTTAGAAAGCCCTTATTTAGAGCGATTATAAATTATCCATATTTCTACCATTCTGACCAAAGTCAGTAATTTTCACTAAATTTGACGACTGTTTTTACCTTAAATTTGTCGCAGTTATGGAGATTCTCTATTTGATGATTATCTGCAGCGTTTCTTTAGCTGTTATTTTCCTGGTAATTTTTATTATTGGTGCTAGAAAAGGACAGTTTGAGGACGATGAGTCGCCAGCCGTCAGAATTTTATTTGACGACGAGGTGAAGACAGAAAAGGAGACAGAAACTCCTGACAAAAAAGATAAAGAATAATTGCTATTTGTAGATATGGAAACACAAAAATTTAGTTATGACAACGGTATTGTTCGCGCCTTTCTTATCGCGACGGTCGTTTTCGGTTTATTAGGTTTTTTATTAGGACTGACGGCTGCGTTGTTGCTATTTTACCCTGAATTACCAGAATTTTTCCTGGGAACTGATGACCCTACGATTCAATCGCTAAGAAGTGGTGGAATGCAGGGATTGATCGATTCTCAAGGTGCCTTTGGATTTGGGCGTATTAGAATGATGCACACGAGCACCGTAATTTTCGCTTTTGTGGGGAACAGTTTCTTTGCAGGATTTTACTATTCTATGCAGAGATTGCTTAAAACCAGAATGTGGAGCGACACCTTATCTTGGATGCATTTCTGGGGTTGGCAGCTGATGCTTGTTACAACTCTGATCACGTTCCTTATGGGAATCAATACTTCGAAAGAATACGCAGAGCACGAGTGGCCTATTGACCTTTTGATCTTGGTCGTATGGCTGATTTTCGGGATCAATATGTTTGCTACTGTAGCTATAAGAAGAGTAAGGCATATGTATGTTGCGATTTGGTTCTACATCGGAACTTGGGTTGCAGTAGCAATGCTTCACATCTTCAACAATTTAGAAGTTCCATTGTCATTTAGCGGATGGAAATCTTATTCTGCCTATGCAGGTGTAAAAGACGCCTTGGTACAATGGTGGTATGGTCACAATGCCGTTGCATTCTTCTTGACGACTCCAGTTCTTGGGATGATGTACTATTTCGTTCCGAAAGCTGCTGACAGACCCGTATTCTCATACAAACTATCGATCATTCACTTTTGGTCATTGATCTTTGTCTACATTTGGGCAGGTCCTCACCACTTACAATATACTTCTTTACCAGCTTGGGCTCAGGCTGTGGGAACAGGTTTCTCTATTATGCTTATCGCACCATCTTGGGGAGGTATGCTAAACGGTCTTTTGACTTTGAGAGGAGCTTGGGATAAAGTAAGAGAAAATCCGGTTCTTAAATTCTTTGTTGTAGCGGTAACTTGTTACGGTATGGCTACTTTCGAAGGACCACTTTTGGCAACTAAGACCGTTAACAAAGTAGGTCACTTTACAGATTGGGTGATTGGTCACGTTCACTTAGGTGCACTTGGATGGAACGGATTTATGGCTTTTGGGGTTATCTATTATTTAGTTCCAATTATGTGGAGAACCAAACTTTGGTCTGTAAAATTAGCTAACTGGCATTTCTGGTTAGGAACTTTCGGGATCATTTTCTACGCAGTTCCATTATATATCGCTGGATTTACACAAGGATTGATGTGGAAACAGTTCAACCCAGATGGTACTTTGATGTACAAAAACTGGTTGGATACCGTAACAGCGATCTTACCATTCTTTAAATTGAGATTCCTAGGTGGATTCTTATATTTCTCTGGAGCCATTCTTATGGTTGTGAATTTGATCGCAACGGCAAGAAAAGGATCTTTCCAAAAAGAAGTCCCTGTAGAAGTTCCTGCATTGGCAAAAATCAACAAAGGAAGAAAAGAAGGCGAAACATTCCACCTTTGGTTGGAGAGAACGCCATTATATTTATCAATCTTATCATTCGTTGCAGTTGCAATTGGTGGATCTTTGGAAATCCTTCCGACTATCTTTGTAAAAGACAACGTTCCTACAATTTCTGCAGTGAAACCCTATTCACCATTAGAATTGGAAGGTAGAGATCTATACATCAGAGAAGGTTGTAACTCTTGCCACTCACAGATGATCCGTCCTTTCCGAGATGAAGTTGTACGATTCAACGGTAAAAACGGACAGTATTCCAAAGCTGGAGAATATATCTATGACAGACCATTCCTTTGGGGTTCTAAAAGAACAGGTCCGGATCTACAGAGAGAAGGTGGCGCAAGACCAGATTCTTGGCACTTCAAACACATGTACAATCCAAGATCGACGTCTGCAGGTTCTATTATGCCGAGATTCCCGTGGTTGATTGAAAACACACTTGACAGAAGCAAGACCAAAGCTAAATTGGAATTGATGAAGAATACTTACGACGTTCCATATACAAAAGCTCAAATTGACTCTATGGACACTTGGATGAATAACCAAGCTAACGTAATTGTAAAGAACGTATTCTCTGAAGCTGATGATGTAAAAAAGTCATTTGCTGAAGCTAAAGCCAATAAAGCAAAATCAGGCGAGCAATTTGTTCCGCTTGAGAAAAGAGAGATTGTTGCTTTGATTGCATACTTGCAAAGATTAGGTACGGATATCAAAACTACAGAAGTAAAAACAGCCAGTAATTAAATTTAAAATAAAATGATTCCGCAAAGTTTTAAAGACATCGTCTCCAATGTGGAAAATGCAGGTTTGTTTCAGACCATTGCAATGATCATCTTCATTTTATTCTTTGTTGTAATGGTCTATGTTGTCATCAACAGACCAAAAAAATATTATAAGGAAGAAGAAAATGCGCCTTTGGAAAAAGATCATGAAGACGACGAATTTACTTTGTAATCGAAAAAAGATAATTAATCATGAAAAGAAGAACACCTGCTTATATTAATATCCCAATTGTTTTAGGATTATTGATCATTGTTTTTTACATGTTTACACAAACATCAGATTTTCTGTCTACCAAGTTCTTTCTTGGAACAGCGCTGATCAGTATCGTGGTGGTATTCATCCAAGGTGCTATTGGAGATCTGATAGAAAATGAAAAGTTCAAAAAACTAACGGATACAGAAAAAGCAACTTACCTGTCTGATAAAAAAGTACCATATTTCCAATACCTTTGGAATGGCGCTTTCAAAAGCCAAGGTGAAAAAGAGGAAAAAGATATCCTTATCGATCACGGATTCGACGGCATTATGGAGCTAGATAATCAGCTTCCAAAATGGTGGTTGGGATTATTCTACTTCGGAGTTGCATATTGTATTTTGTATATCTCCTCTTATTTCTTGACAGATTTTGCTCACCCTTACAAAGAATACGAGCAAGAATACAGAGAGCAGACTGCTGCTATCAATGAATATATGGCAACCGTAACTCAGCCAACTATCGAAACTGCAGTATTCTCAGAAGACAATGTAGAAGCTGGTAAAGCTGTTTTCGAAACCAACTGTGTGTCTTGTCATGGAGAAGGTGGAAAAGGAGGGATCGGACCTAACTTGACAGATAATTTCTGGATCAACCAACCAGAGAAAACTTTATACAAAACTGTTTTCTACATGGTAGAGAACGGAAGTCCAAATAACCCAACCATGCAGGCTTGGGGTAAGAATGGTGTTGTTTCCGGATTTGAGATCCAACAAGTGGCAGCTTATGTGTACCACATCAACCAGGAACAAGCTCCGATCACACCTGCAAAAGGTGGTGCAGCTCCGCAAGGAACTGAAGCCAACTGGGAAAAAACTAAGTAATATCATATAAAAGAGATTGTCAAAGAATATCATCCGCTTCGGAATGGTATTTGAAAATGAATAGTACCCTGTTCATTCTCAGGACAATCTCTTTTTTTATCTAAAATATTATGAGTACTACAGAAAAAAAATACAACGAGGCGGAAAGCTGGGTCGTAGAAGCTGAAACATTCAGAGACTCTGTAGGGACAATGGATAATACCGGTAAAAGAAAATGGGTATTTCCAAGAAAACCTAAAGGAAAATTTACCAATTACAGAGTTCTGGTAAGTATCTTATTATTAGCAATTTATTTTGCAATTCCATTTTTGAAGATCAATGGAAATCCCGTTCTATTATTTAATATCATAGAACGTCAATTCTTTATTCTCGGGCAGCCTTTTTATCCTCAAGATTTCTTTATATTAGCATTAGGTGCCATCGTTTCTTTAATATTCATTATCATCTTTACCGTTGTCTTCGGAAGGATATTCTGTGGTTGGATCTGTCCTCAAACTATTTTCCTGGAAATGATATTCCGTAAAATAGAATATGCGATAGAAGGCGATAGAAACAAACAGATGAGACTGGACAATCAGGAATGGAATACAGAAAAGATCTGGAAACGTTCCTTGAAATGGGTCATATTTCTACTGATTTCCGTTATCATTACCCACATTATGTTCATGTACATCGTTGGATATGAGGAAGTTTTAAAGATAATGCAACAAGGTCCTTTTGAGAAACCAACCAATTTCCTGGTGATGATCTTGTTCACTGCGGCATTCTATTTTGTATTTGCTTGGTTCAGAGAACAGGTTTGTACCATGGTTTGTCCTTATGGAAGACTTCAAGGCGTTTTGATTGATAAGGAAACCATCAATGTTTTTTACGATTATAAAAGAGGAGAAAACCGCTCCAAATGGAAAAAAGGCGAAGACAGAAGAGCTGAAGGAAAAGGCGATTGCATCGACTGTAAACAGTGCGTTGTAGTTTGCCCAACTGGAATCGATATCCGTGACGGTCTGCAAATGGAATGCGTGAACTGCACCGCTTGTATCGACGCTTGCGATGAAGTGATGGTAAAAGTTGGTCTTCCGCCAGGATTGATCCGTTACGCCTCAGAAAAAGAGATCGAGGAACAGCAAAACTTCAAGTTCTCCGGAAAGATGAAAGCTTACAGTGTTGTATTGTTGGTTCTTGTTGCTTTCCTGGGCGGATTGTTATACAACAGAGGCGAGATGGAAGCCAAATTCCTAAAACCTCCTGGATCCACTTTCTTCATAAGAGATGGAAAAATTACGAATACTTACAATTATACTTTCCTTAATAAATCGAACGAGAACAGAACGGTTATCATCAAAATCATTGAACCTAAAAATGGCGAGATCTCATCTGGAACTTCCAACAGGATCATTATGAAAAGAGATGCGATGATTAAAGGAACCATCAACGTGAGTTTCCCGGAAAGTCAGATCAAATTGTCGAAACAAAATCTGGAATTGGGCGTTTATGATATGAATGGAGAATTACTGGATTCTTACAGCACTTATTTTGAAGGGCCATTCAAATTTCAATTTAATTAATCACAAATGAAAAATCTAAATTGGGGACACGGACTGGCAATTGCACTTGGTTGCTTTATCCTTTTCATTCTCTTTCTGATATTTATCTTTCCAATGGGAAAACAGAATGCAGAAATGATTTCCAATAATTATTACGAGGAAGAACTTCAGTATCAGGATATCATCGATGCCAAAAATAATGCAGCGAAACTTGAAAAAACACCCACTTACAAAGCGACCAGCGAAGGAATTTTGATTACATTTCCCGCAACTATAAAAGTGGATGAAAATACAGCCGACTTTATACTATTCAGAACTGAAGATTCTAATCTGGATGTAAAAAAAGAAGTGACATTGCAACACAATCTGTTCTTGATACCTGCAAAAGTGATCTCGAAGGGTTCTTATACTTTAAAGCTAAAATGGAAAGAAAATAAGAAACCTTATCAGGTGGATTATGACATCTTATGGAAGTAGCACTCATTATATCGGCCATTGGTTTGGGATTCGCGTCCGGATTCCATTGCATCGGTATGTGCGGACCAATTGCTCTTTCTATGGGATTGACGAAAAATCAGAAGGCTAATTTCTACCTTCAGAATCTGACCTATCAATTCGGAAGGATTCTCACCTACTCTATTCTCGGCGGAATTTTAGGCATCATCGGTCAAAGTTTTGAATTGGCTGGATTCCAAAAATATCTAACCGTTTTGGTTGGAATTCTACTGATAGTTATGGCAATTTTTTCCTTCGGAGGAAAAGACTTCGCCGCTAAAATCCCATTTGTTTCAAGAGGTTTACTGAAGGTCAAAATGAAACTTGGGAAAATCCTACAACGTCCCGATTACAAATCTCGTTTCGCAACTGGAATTCTGAACGGACTTCTACCTTGCGGAATGGTCTATATGGCTTTGACGGCTTCTTTGGCAGCTGGTGGAATTTGGCAAAGTTCACTTTTTATGTTCCTTTTCGGATTGGGAACTTTTCCGTTTATGTTTGCCGTTGTTTACTTAGGGAATTTCATCACGACAGCTTTCCGGGTAAGAATCTTAAAAGTCATTCCAGTAATGATGATTATCTTGGGCGGATTATTCGTTTTAAGAGGCTTGGAACTAGGAATTCCTTACATTTCCCCACATTCCGAATCTTTGCATGTCAATCACTCTACAGACGGTTTTCATACGGATCATACGAATTGTCATTAATTAAATAAAGAACATAAAAAAATCGGCCATTTGACCGATTTTAATTTTTAGAAAGTGACTTCTGCTGTTTCTTTTCCCTTTTGGAAGTTGAGCGTTTTCAAAGCACCTTTATAAGTGATATTTACAATATTGACCTGTTTTGGAAACTGTCCGATCAAAATACTGTTCTTGATTTTCAAACTTGAAATATCGGAAACGCCACTCGCTTCATAATAAACCCAAACAGATTCGCCGTTGACCTGACTTCCTGTGAAAGTCAATTGTTTCGCAGCACCGTTGATGGCAACATCTACGTTATTGTTCACATACTTCTTAACCTCAGCTTCGAAGCCTGCAGTTGCCGGGTCGATTTTTATAGCCTGAGAGATGTGACCTGTGTTTAGCTTCGTTGTGAACTTCAAAGTTTTGGTTCCATCGATGTAATCCACTTTGGTCATTGATGAAAAGAAATCCAATGCTGTAAAGCTAAAAAGTCCCACCAATAAGATTCCTAAAGATAATATGAGTATTGATTTTTTCATTTTAATGTAATATTTAATAACTTTTACTATTGATTATGGTCAAATTATATGCCACACCTTAGAAATTCACACTGACCGAATATTTGTCATAGAAAGCTTTGATATGTGCCACCGCATCTTCCGCTGTATCTACAACACGGAAAAGTTCTAGATCTTTCTCAGCAATCAAACCTTCTTTCAACAATGTTCCTTTGAACCAATCCAACAATCCGCTCCAGAATGCACTTCCTACCAAAACAATTGGGAACTTCCCTATTTTATTGGTTTGAATT
>Ga0308171_1000741_pt1 | contig 58067 bp, 51 predicted proteins | sample PhyGR1_FD_202135 | JGI IMG/M metagenome (GOLD analysis project Ga0308171, IMG submission 202135) | Phyllosphere microbial communities from UC Gill Tract Community Farm, Albany, California, United States - DLSLSG.R1 | ecosystem: Host-associated > Plants > Phyllosphere > Unclassified | place: USA... | reverse complement strand
ACATCAAATGATGGACTGACATTAATTCAGGTATTTTTTGAGGTCGGAGTAGACCCTGATCTGGCTGCAGTTAATGTACAGAACCGAGTGACAACAATTTTGGACGAATTGCCTGAAGAAGTAATCAGGGCTGGAGTAACCACCGAAAAGGAGGTGAACAGTATGCTGATGTATCTGAACATTACCAGTACAGATCCAAGCCAGGATGAGCAGTTTATCTATAATTTTACAGATATCAATATTCTTCAGGAATTAAAACGTCTTGATGGTGTTGGTAGAGCTGAAATTATGGGACAGAAAGAGTATTCCATGCGCGTATGGTTAGATCCACAAAAGATGGCAGCATACAGCATCTCTGCGGATGAGGTAACGACAGCATTACAGAAGCAGAATATTTCTGCGGCTCCCGGAAAAGTAGGTGAGACATCAGGAAAAACTTCCAGCCAGTTGCAATATGTGATGAAGTATAAAGGGAAATTCTCTGAACCTGCACAATATGAAGAAATCCCGATAAAAGCGAAGGAAGATGGAACCATATTAAAATTAAAAGACATCGCTAAAGTGGAATTTGGCGCGCTGACTTACGGAATGGTATCCAAAACGGACGGCAGACCCTCAGCGTCCATAATGATGAAGCAAAGACCCGGTTCGAATGCTTCGGAGGTGATACAGAATGTCAAAGATAAGATGGCTGAACTGAAAGGTACTTCCTTTCCACCCGGGATGGAATATAATATGGCTTATGATGTATCCCGCTTTTTAGATGCATCTATAAGCTCAGTATTGCATACATTAATAGAAGCTTTTATCCTTGTGGCCATAGTGGTTTACTTGTTTCTCCAGGATTGGAGATCAACACTTATACCGGTAATGGCAGTTCCTGTTGCATTGGTTGGGACATTTGCATTTATGGACATGATGAATTTCTCTATAAACCTGCTTACACTGTTTGCATTGGTTCTTGCAATTGGTATTGTTGTGGATAATGCTATCGTTGTCGTGGAGGCAGTACATGTCAAGATGCAGGATGGTTATCCACCATTAAAAGCAACCATCATTGCAACAAAAGAAATTGCAGGGGCAATTGTCGCTATTACGCTGGTAATGTCCGCAGTTTTTATACCTGTAGCTTTTCTTGATGGACCTGTAGGAGTATTTTACAGACAATTTTCCTTGACTCTGGCTATTAGTATTGTGATTTCCGGAGTCAATGCATTGACCTTAACACCTGCTTTATGCGCTATCATGTTAAAACCACATGTTCATCATACAAGGATGGGACTCATAGATCGTTTTTTTAACTCTTTCAATAACTTTTTAAGCAGAGTTACGCACGGATATGTAAAAATTCTTTCAAAATTTGCGCGACGGACCTATGTTACTTTTGGATTACTATTTCTATTTATTCTCCTGACTTGGGGAACCTCTAAAATTTTGCCCGGAGGTTTTATTCCGATGGAAGATCAGGGCATGGTATATGTTAGTGTGACAACTCCGCAAGGTGCCACGGTTGAAAGAACAGATAAAGTTTTAGATGAGATAACAGCCATAGCAAAGAAAATGGATGGGGTAGAAAATGTCACTACACTGGCTGGTTATAATGTGATCACAGAAATTGCAGGAGCTTCTTATGGTATGGGAATGATCAATCTTTCTGACTGGAAGGATCGTGAAATATCGGTCCAGGACTTTATTGCTGATCTTTCTAAAAAAACAGGAGGTATCTCTGATGCAGAAGTGGAAGTTTTTGCTCCGCCTACCGTACCTGGGTTTGGTAATGCCAGCGGTTACGAGCTAAGGCTCTTAGACAGAAGCGGTGGTGGGATAGAACATATGGATGAAGTCACAAAGAGTTTCGTTAAAAAATTAAATCAAGCACCAGAACTTAAAAACAGTTTTACAGGCTTTGATGCCACATACCCTCAATATATGGTCAATGTCGATTACGATATGGCTGCAAAGAAAGGAATATCGGTAGATAATGCAATGTCTACTTTACAAACGATGTTAGGGTCTTACTATGCAACAAACTTTATCCGTTTTCGCCAGATGTATAAGGTAATGGTTCAGGCAAGTCCTGAATATCGAGCCAATCCCGAGAGTATTCTGAATCTGTATTTAAAAAATAATAAAGGAGAAATGGTTCCTTTTTCAACCTTTATCACGATCGAAAAAGTTTATGGTCCTGAAGTTCTTACAAGATATAATATGTATATGTCTGCAATGATCAATGGAGAGCCTTCTGAAGGTTATAGTTCAGGAGATGCTATTGCAGCGGTAGAGAGAGTTGCTAAAGAATCTCTGCCAAAAGGCTTTGCTATTGAGTGGTCCGGGATGACAAGAGAAGAAATCCATTCAGGAAATCAAACCATTTATATCTTTATTGTCTGTCTGGTTTTTGTATATCTTCTTTTAGCAGCTCAATACGAAAGTTTCCTCCTGCCTATGCCAGTTCTTCTTAGTTTACCCACCGGGATATTTGGATCTTACATCGCTCTCTATATTTGTGGTTTAGATAATAATATCTACGCTCAGGTTGCATTGGTTATGCTCATAGGGCTTCTGGCTAAGAATGCCATATTGATTGTAGAGTTTGCTCTAAGTGCAAATAAAGCGGGTAAAGAAGTTATTCCTGCAGCTATTGAAGGTGCAAAACAGCGTTTGAGACCTATTTTAATGACTTCATTTGCATTCATCGCAGGATTAATTCCACTTTGTATTGCTACAGGAGCAGGAGCGGTAGGTAATCGCTCTATCGGAACAGCGGCAGCCGGAGGAATGTTAATAGGAACCATATTCGGACTGATCATTATCCCCGGCTTATACATTTTTTTCGCAACCCTTGATAAACAAAAGAAGTATGAAAAAACAAAAATTTAAATATATATACTATGGTGCTGTAATATGTCTTCTTAGTTCCTGTAAAGTCCCTAAGGTTATGCATGTACAAGAGATAAAAAAACTTCCTGGAGACGTTGAAATTATTAATGAAAATTCAAAACAAAAATTTAAAAGAATAACATTAGACGAGTGGTTCAGTGATCCTGATTTAACGATTTTGTTTGGCAAAGTGCTTGCTGCAAATCCTGATTTTCAGATTGCACAAGAACGGGTAAACATGGCAAACAGTTTGTTAGTGAGATCAAAGACTGCTATGCTTCCAACGTTAGAATTGGGTGTACTGGTTTCCGGTGATCATTATGGAAAATATACGATGGAAGGAGTTGGTAATTATGATACTAACCTATCTTCAAACATTGAGGATGATCAAAGAATTGGGACTGGTGTAACGCCCAATTATTGGATCGGTGGCAGAAGTAGCTGGGAAGTCGATGCATGGGGGAAGCTCAAGAATAAAAAACTCTCTGCGCAAAAGAAATTTCTGGCATCTGGTGAGGGGCTGAGATTGTTACGGATCGATTTGTTTACTGATACAGCTAACTTATATTATCAGTTGATAACTTTGGATAAGCGTCTCAAGATTTATCAGGAGAACTATAAACTTCAGCAAAGAGCTTTTGATATTATAAAGGCTCAAAGAGAGGTAGGTAAAGTCACTGAATTGGCGGTGCAGCAATTCAAAGCACAGAATAATAACTGGCTTGCAGAAATAGAACGTATTAATATTGAGATAGTAACCGTTCAGCAGGCATTGGCAACATTAACTGGAGAATATGGAGGAAAAATAAAAAGAGGCACAGATCTATTGTCTACTAATTTTGAAATACTAGATAAAGATATTGATGTGAGTCAGGTGATTCATGCGAGACCGGATGTTGCTTCGAACTATTATGTGTTGGAAGCTTCTCATGCAGATGCAAAAGCAGCAAGAGCGGCGTTTTATCCTAGAATTGATTTCGCAACAACGTTTGGTTTAAATTCTTTTTCTGCCGAGACCCTATTTAAACCTACTTCGTTAGCGGGACAACTTTTAGGAGGGTTAATGGTTCCTGTACTTAATAGAGGTAAAATCAAATATGAATTTAATATTGCCAACAGCCAGCAGGAGATTGCATTTTTTAATTATCAGAAAAGTGTCACTTACGCATTTAACGAACTACAGTCTGTACTTAAACAGACTAAAATTTATCATAAAGTATTGGAATTAAAATCCGAAGAAGTCAGATTTTTGGATCATGGTATTGAAGTTTCCAATGATCTGTACATTACAGGTTATGCGAACTATTTGGAACTGATTAATTCTCAAAGAAGTAAACTACAGGCAGAGTTAGATCTACTTCAATTCAAGCATCAAAATACCAAGAACAATATCCTTTTGTTTAAAGCATTAGGAGGATATTGAAAAACTATGTTGATTTATAGAAACTTATTTATATCCAAAAGATTAATGGATGTTGTCATGCTATTAGTCGCATAACAATTAATTTAAGATGACAATAAAGAAGGATTTGTTAGTTACAAATCCTTCTTTTATTTAGAAATCTATTAAAAATGTAAATAGATTAAGGTGTAAATAATCTACATCAAAACTTTAAAGCAGTTTAGATTTTAAACCTTAAGATGTTTACAAAATCTTCTTCTTTCAGCATCTGGTAGTGACAATCGTAAACCTGTTGTTCCAAAGTTTTAAGATAGACATTAAGCGTTTCGCCTCTTGTGAACTACCTAATGACTTGTCTGCTTTAACATCCCATTTCTTCGGATCGATATACCTTTTGGCAGTAATGTCGGCTGCCTTGCCGTCTATCGTAATTCGTAAGTAGATGGGAGCGGTTCCGTTTGTTCTGATCTTATTCTTTTTGATAAAGAATAACAGGTTAAATGTTTTGTTTATTGTGTATAACTTTAATTGATTAATAATTTACTTTTTTGTTACCACTTTTTGCAAGATGTACAATTGTTAAACTGCCTGTTAGTCGGCTTTCCCTGAATTTTCGTAACCTATTTTCAAATTTTCAGGATGGGTCACTAAAAAGGTCATATAAATCTTGACCTATTTTGATTTTTTTTGACTCTAGCGTAAAAATAAAAAACGCTGTAAACATTTATGTTTACAGCGTTTTAGCTTATTTTAGTTTCTCAACCAGCGGAGAGAGAGGGATTCGAACCCCCGGACCTGTTACAGTCAATAGTTTTCAAGACTATCGCAATCGACCACTCTGCCATCTCTCCAAAAACTCCGATTATATCGTTGTTTTCAGTGGTGCAAATATAGAATGTTTTTGAATTATTACAAAATGTTTTTCCTAAAAATTTTAATAAAAATTAATAATGTACTAAAAATCAGTCTGATTATTTTTGAAACATTGATTAATACTACAAAAAATCAAAATTAAGAAACAAAAAAAACGCATCTTTCGAATGCGTTTCATATTTTAATAGAGATAAAATTAATGTAATTCTGCCAGATATTTTTCAGCATCCATTGCTGCCATACAGCCACTTCCAGCTGCTGTAATAGCCTGTCTGTAGATATGATCCTGAACATCGCCCGCAGCAAAAACTCCCGGAAGATTGGTTCTTGAAGAACCTTTTTCAGTTTCAATGTATCCGTTCTCATCTAAGTCGATCTGACCTACGAAAATATCAGTGTTCGGCTTATGACCGATAGCAATAAAAATCCCGTGAACATCAACTGTAGATTTCTCTTGAGTCTGATTGTTGATAACAACTGCCCTTTCTACCAAACTGTTTTCACCTTCAATTCCAATTAACTCGTGGTGGAATTTCACTTCAATATTGGGTGTATTCTGAACTCTGTGAATCATCGCCTTTGAAGCTCTAAATTCACCTTTTCTCACCAACATCGTCACTTTATTTACCAATTTTGAAAGATAAGTAGCTTCCTCCGCCGCTGTATCACCAGCTCCGACTACCACAACATCTTTGCCTCTGTAAAAAAATCCGTCGCAGGTAGCACATGCAGAAACTCCTCCTCCATTGTACTTTTTCTCGTCATCAAGACCTAAATATTTTGCAGTGGCACCCGTAGAAATAATCACAGATTTAGCAAAAATTTCTTTATTTCCCGCATATAATTTATGAATACCGCCCACTTCTTTAGAAAACTCTGCCTTGGTAATCATTTCATAATGAACTTTTGTGTCGAATCTCTCGGCTTGTTTTTGCAAATCCATCATCATTTCAGGACCTGTAATTCCTGCCGGATATCCTGGAAAGTTATCAACTTCTGTAGTTGTAGTCAATTGTCCACCTGGCTCTAATCCTGTGTATAATTCAGGTTTTAAGTCTGCTCTTGCCGCATAAATTGCCGCTGTAAAACCAGAAGGTCCAGATCCAACGATCACACAATCTAAAATGTTTTGCTCCATAATTTGCTTTTCAAAAAGATTTAAAAATTTACGAGTGCTAATTTCGTCAATTTTAATATTTAATTAAAGTTATTTTAATGATACTTGTCAATATTTAATATATGAATAGTCAATAGTGAATTTCCTTCATGCGTGAATGTTGAATTTAACGAAGTTTTATTTCCTAAAAAATTCACAAGTCCAACTAATTAACCATTCACTCTTCACTTTATCACACTTTCATCTTAATTTTATCGACATTAATGATCTTGTAAACCAATTCCTTAATCAATTCAGCTTCGTTCATATTAACAGCGCCCAACCCTTTTCCTTTCATATCGAATTCCCTTAAAATAGAAATTACCCTTGTGGCATGTTTTAAAGGATATAATCTTGCCGATTCTGCATAATCTTTAATAAAATAAGGATTAACTCCCATTTGCGAAGCAATAACCTGCGGTGGCTGACCAACCATCGTCTGATAAATAATAACGTTGGAAAAATAATTATACAGACTTGACAACATCATTACAAATGGATTATTCTTGGGATTTTTGCCCATAAAGTGAGCAATTTTAAGTGCTGCATTGGCATTTTTTGTTCCTAATGCTTTTTGTAATTCGAAAACATTATATTCCTTACTTATACCGATGTGTTCTTCAACAATTTTCCCGTCAAGAAGTTCGCCGGGTTTCAGAATAATTTTTAATTTATTTAACTCATTGGCGATTCTTGAAAGGTCGTTTCCTAGATATTCTGCCAGCAAATGAGAAATATTGGGGGCAGTTTTTATGCTTAATTTAATGCATTCATCAGCAATCCATTTCGGAAGTTGATTTTCTTTGATTGATTCGCTTAAAAATAAGGCGTTGATTTTATCTAAAGATTTCGTAACCTTTTTACGACTGTCTAACTTCTTATGTTTGTGCGCAAAAACCAAAACTGTTGACGGAACTGGATTTTCAACATATGTTTCCAAAGCCTTAGTTTCAGGTTCATTTAATTTTAAATCCTGTGCTTCCTTTACGATGATTACCTGTTTGTCTCCCATCATCGGAAACTGCCTTGCCAAGGAAAGAATTTCCTGATACGTGGTATCTTTTCCATAAACTACCGTTTGGTTAAAAGCCTTTTCGTCTTCGGTTAAAAAGTCGTGTTCAAGAGCTTTTACAGCAAGATCTATAAAGTAAGGTTCTTCTCCGTGGAAAAAATAAATCGGTAAAACTTCTTTATTTTTAATATTTTTGAGGATTAAATCTAATTCTTTCATCTTATAAATGGAACTTCCAAAACTGAATTTTCAGGAAACTTTTGATTTTAAATTCAAGAAAGACAAAGATAAGTTTTTTATTTATGATTTGGTTCGTAAAACTTACCTTTTGCTCACCCCTGAAGAATGGGTGCGCCAACATTGGGTGCATTATTATCTGACGGTAAAATCCTACTCTACATCGGCTTTAATTACTGAAAAGAAGATCGTTTTAAACGGTTTAACCAAAAGAATCGACCTTTTAGTAACCGAAAAAACAGAACCCATTATTTTGATTGAATGCAAGGCACCAAAAATTAAATTATCTGAAAAAACTTTTGAGCAGACAGCAAGATATAACTCAATAATTGGTGCCAAAGAAATTATTTTAACAAATGGCTTGCAGCATATTAATGCGTATTATGAAAATGGGGAATATCAGTTTTATAGACCTAATTAAGGTTGAAAATTTATATTTTATTAATATTCTTTCTTATTTATTTTCATTAATTTAGAAGAAATTGTTTACTTGTGAAAAAGTGAAAATCCGACAAATGCCTAGCCCCGATTGCAATGAAAATCCTTTTTTGAAAAAAAAGATTGTAATGGAAAGCGGGAAATAGCTTCAAATAAAAAATTAACTTACAAAATATGATACGTTCAATATTATTATCCGCATTTTTAATGGCTTCAGAAACAATTTTCAGTCAAAACCTCAAAACAGTTTCCTATCAGGACGGTTCGCAAAAATTAAATGGTTTAGTGACTTCCAACGCAGGAAAAAAGCTTCCGGGCGTTTTGGTTCTTCCGGCTTGGAAAGGAATTGATGACGAAGCTAAAAATGCAGCTTTAGAATTAGAAAAACAAGGTTACGTAGCATTCGTTGCAGATATTTATGGAGAAGGAAATATTCCGACAGATAATGACTCTGCAGCTAAAACGGCGGGATATTACAAGAAAAATTATGAAGCTTATCAGAAAAGAATTTCTTTAGCATTGGAACAATTGAAAAAAAACGGAGCAATTTCCAGTAAAATTGCGGTGATTGGATATTGTTTCGGAGGAACCGGAGCGTTGGAATCTGCGAGAGGAAGTCTACCTGTTGTCGGCGTAGTTTCGATTCATGGAAGTATCGGTAAAGATCAGACCAGAAAAAACAATCCTATTTCGACGAAAATCTTAGTTGAAAATCCTGCCGATGATAAAGGAGTAACTCCGGAAGATTACAATAATTTGATCAAGGAAATGAATGATGGTAAAGCAGACTGGCAAATTATTACGTATGCCAATTCAAAACATACTTTTACCGACCCAAAATCAGCAGATTATAATGAAGTAATGGCAAAAAGAGCCTGGAATCATACGCTGATGTTTCTGAAAGAGATTTTGAAGTAACTAAGCTACAATAAATTAAAAACAACCTCAATCACTGAGGTTGTTTCTATTTATAAATCACTGATTTCATTACAATTATAACACCACCAATATTCTTTTTCCTTATCTTTCAATTTAGTTTTTGTCTTCTTCTCACAATTTTCACAGATACATGTATCACTCTCATTTTCTTTCGCTTCATAATCGCAATTAAAACAACTCCAACTCGTTACATGAGATTTTCCGTTGATAAACCAAGTAAAAGAACTTTCTTTACACTTTGGACAAATTTGTAATGCCATATTTAAATTATTTCTTCTTCTCTATTCACCAAATCCATCGAAAACGCCGGAAGACAGATCGCAATATATTCACAAGGTTCAGAAAACGGATTGCTGTAACGGACCCTTGCTCCTTTTTCGATCAGAATGCTTTGTCCTTTTTCTAAAGTAACCATTTCTCCATCGATTTCGAATTGCTTTTTTCCTGAAATGATTAAGGTAAATTCATCAAATTCAGGAGTCTGATGCGGTTCACTCCAATCCGGTGGTGCTACCATGTGAGCGATGGAAACATTAGAATTTCCTGTTGAGTTACCCCAGTGTTCTTCAATCAATTTTCCGTCTGTTGTAGGAACAACAAAGGGCGATTGTTGAATTTTATATTTTTTCATAGTAATAATTTTCTTTTTTAATTTCGTACATAAAATTAGTTCTCGTTGGTTCCCCGAAATAAGCAACTTCCTCTTCGGCAATTTTTTGTCCGCCCAATCTTTCCAATGCAATTTGAGAACGGAAATTCTCTTTTCCGATATGAAAATAAACCGTATCTACAAATTGAAAAATATAATCAAGCATCATTTTTTTGATCTGAGGATTAATTCCTTTACCCCAAGATTTTGTTCCGTAAAAAGTATATCCAATGAAAATACTGCTTTTATCTTCATCAAAATCATAAAATCGGGTACTTCCTAAAACGTCTCCAGTTGCTTTATCAACAATTTTAAAAGCACCTCTACTTTCAATTGCGCCTTTAAAAAAGTTTTCGAAAATTTCTCTCTGATAACGATCTTTATTGGGATGCTGTTCCCAGACCTTCGGATCCGAAGCCACTTCGTATAAAGACTCAAAATCCCCTTGTTGTAAGGGGATTAATTTATATTCTTGATTTTCTAAAATAGTCTGAATAGAAAAATTCATTTCTTAACCTTTTGATTTTGCAGCGTCGGATTCAATTTTTTTGATCTCCTTTAATTTGTCAGCAATTTTAGTAACAGCATCCGGACTTGAAGGTTTTAAAGCCACTTCAGCCTGAGCTGTATCCCATTTGATTACCAAGTTTCCAGAATTTTCATCTGTTGGGTTTAAAGTAATTTCAAACCACTCCTGTTTATCTGCTAATTTATTAACCGGAACTGTAACATCTACAACATCCTGTTTTGCATCATATGTATACGCCCCCCATTGTTGGAAATCTTTGTTTAAGATCACTTTCCATTCTTTCTCTGTCGGAACGATAAATAATCCATAAGTTCCTGCAGGAACCACTTTTCCACCGAAATTAACAGATTGTCCGAAAGTGATTTTTGTAGATGAATTGGCACCTGCTCTCCAAACCTGTCCGTAAGGCACCAATTCTCCGAATATTTTACGTCCCTTCACACCAGGTCTCCCATAGTCGACAGAGATTTTAGACATTGAAAACTGCTGCTCTACTTTCTGACGCGGACTTGCTGCCGGTACCGAATAATCCTGAGCAAAAGATAAGGCTGAAGCTGATATGCAAAGTGCAAATAGTAATTTTTTCACGTGTAAATTTTTATCCAAAATTACAAAATCAAAACAGAATAGCCTTCCAATTTCAATAATTTTATTTTCTACAGATTCTTCCTAAATAACCAAAACAATTAACGATTTAAGCCATTTTTTAGTAAAATGTAAATACTTTTTTATAGGTTGGGCTTGTATATCTTTTATACATTTCCATTTAATTAAAAATAAACAACCCCACAAATTTCCTTCATGAGATAGTAAATTTATATACTTATTAATTAATATCCGTAAATAGATGAAACTCTTAATGACGGAATTGTAGACCAATTATATTGAAAAACTATTTTACTTGTAAGATTACCCTGATAATCATAGGTAAAAGTAGTAGGTTCGTACAAATATTCACTTCCCCCACCTACGATCAGATATTCTGTCTTTTTAGTTACATTATTTTTAGATATTTGAGAATAATCCTGTAACATAAACAAATTAAAACTATAATCAACTAATCCTAATATTCTGTTTCTATCAATTATTGAGTTAGGATTTATTTTTTGATCATATTCATAGTTTATTCCATTTGGGAAAACAGAAGGATTACTGATACTTCCTTGTTCAACTTTTGTAACATTTCCATTATTTAAATGAATTTTAAATATGCTTACCAAGTTGACCGTATTATCCAAGTATTGATTATATTTTTTAGCCATAATGATATCAGCAGAGGGATATTCAAATATTGTATAAGATTTTGCATTATTTACAAATACGGGATTTTCAGATTTTGCCAATCTATTGTTGCTATCGTAAGTTAATTTTCTTTGAACATTTAACGGAATCTGATCTTGTAATCCAGGATACACATATCCAGTAATAACAATATCAGTAAGTAAATTATTAAAATCATATGTTAAATTTTCTGTATAATTATTATGAATATCCCACACCTTTACCAATTTATCCTGATCGTACTCAAACTTAAAATCAAATTTCTCTATTAATGTTGAATTTCCATTTGAAACTTCCTCATCCTGAATTGTCAGAGTGCGAACTTTTTGTTGCATTGGGTTTGTCTGATCATCCATATCATCAGAATTTCCACAAGATAATAAAGAAAGGAAAAAGAATCCCAAAATATATTTTTTCATACATGATTATTAAACCACAAATTTAGTAATTAATTTTGTTACATTTAAACCAACAATTATTCACAAAAATGCTTAAAATATATTTTTTATCTCTTTTAATACTTTCAACATTAATTATAAATGCTCAGGACAAGATTCCTTTTCGACTCACAAAACACAATAATATCATTATAAAAGCTTTAATAAATGATGCAGATTCTCTGGATCTTATGTTTCAAATCGCTATGCAGGATGCATCAATTTCTCCAGAACGAAAAAGAAAAGCAGATCATATTCTATTTAAAAATGACGTCAGCGAAGATAATACTGTAAAAATAGGAAACAGAAAATATGATGGCATTAGATTTTTCAATAACGAAATAACAGGTCATGAAGCCGACGGGAAAATCGGAACCGAAATTTTTAAAGGAAAAACGTTTAAGATCGATTATGACAACAATCAATTCATCGTCTACGATAAAATGCCTGATCTGAAAGACTATGAAAATATCCCTTTATTTTCAGAGAACGGACAATTTTACATCGTTGCAGACAATGTGATTGATAATCAGCAACAGGAAGTTTATTTTCTTCTACAGTCGGGATATTCCGGAGGATTGCTTTACAGTAATACATTTGCAGAAGCAAAAAATTTAGATAAAAAATTGAAAATAACAGGTGAAAAAACCATGAAAAACTCTGCCGGACAAAGTATTGTAACAAAACAAGGTATTTTACCTTTTATGAAGATTGGCAATTTTGTGTTAAAAGACCTTACCGCAGGATTTTTTACAGGAGATCTGAAAACTCAAAAAGTAAATTATTTCGGAGCAGATCTGCTGAAAAGATTCAACTGGATTTTTGATGCAGACAGAAACAGGGTTTATATTCAGAAAAGCAAATATTTTAATGCGCCTTATTATAAAACAACTTAGACAATTTTCTTCAAACAACAAAAAAGGTTTTCCATTTGGGAAGCCTTTTTAATTATAACACAAAATCAAACTTTTGATTAATAAAGAAATTTAAAAATACGTTAACAAATTCTTAATAAATATGAATAATAACTAAACTATCTTGTACTATCCTGCTCCGTCAATTTTTATTTTATAATTTTTTTATACATTTAAAAATCATTAAATGTTTAAATTTTGAATAAGTAAAATGAATATGGAATTAAATAAATTCACTACATAATCGACTCATTTCATAATTAAACAAAAAAGATCATCAATTATAAATAAACATATAAATGAACAACATCCCCTCCGAAAGCTCAGTTTCTTCTTCATCAAGAAAGAGAAATTATGGTCTTCCATTAATTCTTATAACGAGTTTATTTTTCTTTTGGGGATTTATTCATAACCTCGATCCAATCCTAATTAAACATCTGCGAAGTGCTTTCCAATTAAATCATTTTCAGGCTTCGTTGGTAGATTCATCAGTTTTTGCAGCATATTTTTTATTGGCAATTCCGGCAGGAATCATCATTCAGAAATATGGTTACAAAACTGGAATTTTAGTCGGGTTATTTTTCTTTGCGGCAGGTTGTTTTCTATTTGTTCCTGCGGCAAATACAGTCAGTTATCAGTTTTTTCTTGGTGCTTTATTTGTTTTGTCTTGTGGATTGGCAATTCTTGAAACGGCAGCCAACCCTTACATTACAGTTTTAGGTCCACCTGAAAAAGCAACTCAACGATTAAATTTCGCACAATCTTTCAACGGTTTGGCAGCCTCGATTGCTCCGATTATTGGCGGAATTTTTATTTTGGCTGAAGAACCAAAATCGCAGGAGGAATTGGCAACTTTATCTCAAGCAGCCAAAATAACATACATTCAAGCAGAAACAGCTTTGGTAAAAGGTCCGTATATTATTTTAGGGCTTATTCTTTTATTGGTAATGATTTTATTTTTATTCATCAAATTACCAGACGTCACTGAAAGCGAAGAAAAATCAACAAAAAATTATCTGCAGGTTTTGGGAGTAAAAAATGTAGGTTGGGGAGTTCTCGCACAGTTTTTTTACATAGGTGCCCAAATTTATATTTTCAGTTTTCTGCTTGTTTTTGCGGAAGATGCAATCAATATGAAAGGTCAGGAAGCTAAATATTATGCAGGCGTTGCAGGATTTTTATTTATGATCGGACGTTTTGCAGGAACTTTTTTCATGAAATATATTTTACCTCAAAAATTATTAAGAATCTACAGTATCATCAGTATTATTCTCAGCATTTACGTTGTTGCAGGAACGGGAATCAGCACTTTATATGCACTTGTAGGACTTACATTCTTTATGTCTATCATGTTTCCGACAATCTTTGCTTTAGGAATTGAAGGCGCAGGTTCCGAGACAAAACCGGCATCAAGTTTATTAATTATGTCAATCGTGGGAGGCGCAATTATTCCGCCGATTGCAAGTAAAATCACAGATGTTTCTGGGAATATTCATTTTTCTTATATGGTTCCTTTACTGTGTTTTATAATCGTATTTCTGTTTTCATTAAGATTCAGAAATAAAAAATCTTCATTATAATTAATATAAATAAATACGTTTGTGCTCTTCGTTAAATGAAACGACTTTGCAGATTTAAAACAATTAGTAGTTAAAAAAACTTTGCGGACTTTGCGTTAAAAAAGCAGACAACAAAAACTAAAAATGAGCAATTTAATTTTAAAAATAAACAATAAAGACAATGTTCTGGTCGCTTTGCAGAATATTCCGGCAGCTTCTGAAATCATTTTCGAAGGGCTTTCCTACACTACTTTAGAAGAAATTCCCCCCAAACATAAATTCTTTATGAATGATATGAAACAAGGCGACGAAATCTTCATGTATGGCGTTTTGGTAGGTAAAGTTCAATACGATTTAGCAGCAGGAACCCGAATGACCACTGAAAATACAAAGCACGCCGCCGAACCATTTTATTATCGCGATGTTGATTACCAATGGACAAAACCTGATGTTTCAAGATTTCTACACAAAACTTTTAAGGGATACCACCGTCCGAACGGCGATGTAGGAACAGCTAATTACTGGCTATTTATCCCTACCGTTTTCTGTGAAAACCGTAATCTCGATATTATTAAAGAATCACTTTACAATGAATTAGGATATGCAGTAGATGAAAAATATAAAAGCTACACCCACCAATTAGTAGAAGCTATTTCAAAAGGTGAAAATTTGGACGAAATTGATTTTTCACCTTCAAATATTCCTAAAAAAGAAAGAGTTTTCAAGAATGTAGATGGCATTAAATTTCTTAATCATACAGGCGGTTGCGGTGGAACTAGACAAGATGCAGATACGCTCAGCAAACTGTTGGCTTCATATGCAGACCATCCCAATGTTGCGGGAGTTACTTTGTTGAGTTTGGGTTGCCAGCATCTTCAAATCGAAAATTTTAAAAAAGATTTATTTAATCGAAATCCTGATTTTTCTAAACCTTTGCTTGTTTTTGAACAGCAAAAAGCGGTAAGTGAAGAAACCATGATTAAGAATGCTATTTTTGAAACGCTGAAAGGACTTTTAGAGATCAATACAATTGAACGTGAAGATGCACCGCTAAGCAAACTTTGTGTTGGCGTAAAATGTGGCGGAAGCGATGGTTTCAGCGGAATTTCAGCGAATCCTGCCGTGGGACATTTGGCGGATATTCTTTCTGTTTTGGGAGCTAAAGTTTTATTGGCGGAATTCCCCGAACTGTGTGGAGCAGAGCAAGAATTAATCGACAGAGCTGTAGATCAGCCAACTGCAGAAAAATTCATCAGATTAATGACAGAATACGACGAATTGGCTCATGCCGTCGGGTCAGGATTTTATATGAATCCATCTCCGGGAAATATTAAAGACGGATTAATTACCGATGCCATAAAATCTGCCGGAGCCGCAAAAAAAGGAGGATCCTCACCTGTTGTAGACGTTTTAGATTATACAGAACCCGCCACTAAACCGGGATTAAGTCTTGTTTGTACTCCTGGAAATGACGTTGAAGCAACAACCGGAAAAGTAGCGTCTGGAGCTACTTTAATTTTGTTCACAACAGGTTTGGGCACACCGACAGGAAATCCTGTTTGCCCTGTAATAAAGGTGTCGACGAATACAGTTTTAGCTGAGAAAATGTCAGATATTATCGATATTGATACAGGTGCAATTGTAAGGGGTGAAAAAACCATTCAGGAAATGGGTGAAGATATTCTGGATTTCTGTATTGAAGTTGCAAGCGGAAATATTATTCCTAAAGCAGTTGCTTTAAATCAGGATGATTTTATTCCCTGGAAAAGAGGAGTGAGTCTTTAAAAGGGATTTCAAGTAAAATTTAAAAGAGCCATGGTCAAGGCAAATTAATTTAAGTATTGTAATAAGAAAATCTTAGTGTCCTTTGCGTCAAAAAATATATAAAAATTCAAACAACAATTATAAAAATGTTTTCATTAAAAAATAAAAAAGCCGTTGTAACAGGTGGAGGAAGCGGAATCGGGCAGGCAATTGCCGTTCAGCTTGCAAAAAATGGTGCAGAAGTTCACATTCTTGAAATTACAGAACAGAACGGAAAGGAAACGTTAGAAAAAATACAGTCATCAGGTGGAACTGCTAAAGTTTACGCTTGTGATGTATCAAAACAAAAAGATGTCGTAGCCGTTTTTGAGCAGATTGGTGCAATCAATATTCTTGTCAACAATGCAGGGATTGCCCACATCGGAAAAGCAGATACCACTTCTGAAGAGGATTTTGACAGAATCTACAATGTGAATATCAAAGGAGTATACAATTGTCTCTTCGCTGCAATTCCACAAATCAGAAAGTCCGGTGGCGGTGTCATTATTAATATGGCATCAATTGCAGCATTGGTTGGAATTCCTGACCGTTTTGCGTACAGTACGGCAAAAGGTGCTGTAAAATCAATGACGATGAGTGTTGCCAAAGATTATATTGGTGAAAATATCCGTTGTAATTCGATTTCCCCGGCTCGTGTACATACACCTTTTGTAGATGGATTTTTAAAGAATAATTATCCTGATAATATCGAAGAAATGTTTGATAAATTATCTAAAACACAACCGATTGGCAGAATGGCTCAACCGGAGGAAGTGGCATCTTTAGCACTTTATTTATGCAGTGACGAAGCGTCATTTATTACAGGTGTAGATTATCCTATCGATGGTGGATTTACTACTTTAAATAATTAAAAATTGGTAAATTAATCTAAACTTTTGATTGAACTACACTACCCTAGCCCCGATAGAAACGGCATCCTTTTTTGGGATTGGCGCAGCGCAGCGGAGACAAACCCAAAAAAGATATAGTGGATAGCGGGAATAGCTTCAAATAAAAATGTAGATTCTTAAAAATAAAAATAATATGAAATTAATAAAATTCGGAAAACCAGGACAGGAAAAGCCTGGTGTAATTATCAATGATAAAAGATATGATGTTTCTCATCTGGTGAAAGACTATGATGAAAACTTCTTTTCGGGTGATGCTGTTGAAAATTTGAAATCGGAAATCAATACTCAAAATCTACCTGAAGTTTCTCAGGATGAAAGATTGGGAGCTCCATTGGCGAGACCTTCGAAAATCATTTGTGTGGGCTTAAATTATAAAGACCATGCTGCCGAAACTAACGCTCCAATTCCGCAGGAACCGATTTTGTTTTTTAAAGCGACTTCAGCCATTGTTGGTCCGAATGATGATTTGATTATTCCTAAAAACAGCGTAAAAACCGACTGGGAAGTTGAATTAGCCGTTGTTATTGGAAAAAAAGCGAGTTATGTTTCAGAAGAAAATGCATTGGAACATATTGCAGGATATGTTTTGCACAACGATTATAGCGAAAGAGAATTTCAGCTGGAAAGGAACGGACAATGGGTAAAAGGAAAAAGCTGCGATACGTTTGCGCCGATCGGACCTTTCATTGTGACACCCGATGAGATTGAAGATGTTCATAATTTGCGTTTGTGGCTAAAAGTGAATGGAGAAATTTTACAGGATGGAAACACCTCTAACCTTATTTTCAATATCCCTTTTGTCGTGAGCTATATCAGTCAGTTTATGACATTGCTTCCGGGAGATGTTATTACGACGGGAACGCCTGCCGGTGTTGGTTTGGGACAAAAACCAGAGCCTTGGTATCTGAAACCGAGAGATGTCGTGGAGTTGGGAATTGACGGTTTGGGAAGCAGTATTCAAAAAGTAAAAGCATACGGAGAATGAAAAAATATTGTCTAGCCCTTGATATGGTCGATGATCCAGAATTGATCGCAGAATACGAAAGATATCACGAAAACGTGTGGCCTGAAATCAAGCAAAGTCTTTCGGATTCGGGAATTCAAAACATGGAAATTTATCGTGTTCAAAATCGATTGATAATGATTATCGAGACTAATGAAAATTTTTCTTTTGAAACAAAAAAAGAAATGGATAATAATAATCCAAAAGTTCAGGAATGGGAACAATTGATGTCAAAATTTCAGCAACAGCTGCCCAATTCTAAGCCGGGAGAAAAGTGGCAGTTGATGGATAAAGTATTTTCATTATAAATTTCATTTCATAAAAACCTGAACTAAATGATTATTGATTCCCACGTACATTTTTGGAGATTTAATCCGGTTCGTGATGCTTGGATTACTGAAGACATGAACGCTATCCGAAGAGATTTTCTTCCGGAAGATTTCTCTCTATATCTTAATGAAAATCAAATTGATGGCTGCATTGCCGTTCAGGCTGATCAAAGTGATGAAGAAACTTCTTTTTTGTTGAATTTGGCTAAAGAAAATTCTTTCATCAAAGGCGTTGTCGGCTGGATTAATTTGACTTCTGAAAAATTGGAAGAAAAACTAGAAAATTACAAATCAGATAAAATAATCAAGGGATTCCGACATATCGCTGAAAGTGAAAAAATTGGTTTTTTATTACAAAAAAATCTACTTGAGGGAATCTCTAAACTTCATCAATACGGTTATACTTTCGATATTTTATTGAGACAACATCAACTTTCAGATGTGGTTAAACTTTCGGAAAAATTGCCCAATCAACCTTTTATTTTAGACCATTGCGGAAAACCAAATTTGACTACAAATGATTTAAAAGATTGGAAAGCAAATATTTCAGAACTGGTGAAAAATCCTAATGTTTACTGCAAAGTTTCCGGACTTTTGACGCAAGGAAATTTGAATACGATCGTTGAAAAATCAATTTTTGAAATTCTGGATTTTATCTTTTCTCAATTTGGAATTAATCGAATGGTGTTCGGAAGCGACTGGCCTGTGATGCTGTTGGGAGGAAATTATCCCTTGTGGCTGGAATTGATTTCAACATATGTCAATCAGTTTTCCAAAGATGAACAGGAACTTTTTTACTCCAGAAATGCAGTGAAGTTTTACAACTTATAATTATTTTTTTAGCATTAAGAATTAAACTTATAATTAAAAGAACATATATTCAAAATATGAACTTAAATTTAGATAACAAAATAATCATCGTAAGCGGCGGTGCAAAAGGTATCGGAAACGCTATCGTGAAAATTTTAGCCGAAGAAAAAGCTTTTCCCATCATCATCGGGAGAAACGAAAATGACAACAAAAAAGCCGTTCAGGAAATTATAGATCACAGAGGAAAAGCAGATTTTGTGACCGCCGAACTTTCTCAACCCGAAGAATGTAAAAAAGCCATTGAAGAAGTCATAAAAAAATACGGGATAATTGATGGAATCGTCAACAATGCCGGTTTAAACGATGGTGTTGGTTTGGAAAACGGTTCGTATGAAAAATTTTTAGAATCGTATCACAAAAATGTGGTGCATTACTATCTTTTAGTACATCATGCGCTTCCCTATCTCAAAGAAAGTAAAGGTTCGATTTTAAATATCGGCAGCAAAACTGCAGAAACCGGGCAAGGTGGAACATCAGGTTATGCTGCTTCAAACGGTGCCAGAAATTCATTAACAAGAGAATGGGCGGTCGAACTTTTACCTTACGGAATCCGCGTGAATGCGATTATCGTTGCAGAAGCATGGACTCCACTTTACCAATCATGGATTTCTACTTTTGAAAATCCTGAGGAAAAACTGAAAAGTATTACTTCAAAAATTCCTTTGGAAAACAGAATGACAACTTCGGAAGAAATTGCGAATATGGCTGCATTTCTTTTATCTGAAAAATCTTCGCACACAACGGGGCAGTTGATTCATGTGGATGGTGGGTATGTGCATTTGGATAGGGGTTTGGGATTATGAAAAGTATAATTTTATTAAATTCAAATAAATTTATAAATTTGTTTAAAACAAAAAAAGATGGAATCTGCCACATTAAAAAGCATCAATAAAATTCTTAAAGAAGCTCCAGAAAATATTTTAGAGAGAATTTTAGGTTATATTGAAGGAATTTTAGAAGAAGAAAACACTGATTTTGAGCTTTCCGATGAGCAAAAAAAAAGTCTTCAAGAAATAAAAGAAAGATCTTACGAGCAACATACAGAAATTGACACTTTTCTTAATGAAATGAGTTCAAAATATGAAATTTAAGATTATCATCTCTGAAGAAGCAAAAGCAGATGTTGAGCATTCTTATCTTTACTATAAAACTAAAGTCAATAAAAAAGTTGCTGATCAATTTTTCAAAGATTTTAAATCTAGTTTACGAACGATTTCCAAAAATCCTTATTTCAAAATTTGGTTTGAGGATTTTCATGGAAAGTTAATGAAGAAATATCCCTTTCTGATATTTTATACAATCGATAAAGTTGCTAAAATCATTGTTATTACAAGGGTTTTTCACACCTCACAGAATCCAGAAAAATATTCATAAAAAAAGCGGAAGAAATCTCCCGCTTTTACTTTATCTTAATCCGAAAACTACATCGTTTCCATCTTAAAGCTCATGCTTTCAATCACTTTCAAGATTGCTTCAACCGTATCCATTGATGTTAAACAAGGAACACCGTTTTCTACACTCATTCTTCTGATTTGGAAACCGTCTCTTTCGGCTTGTTTTCCTTTGGTAGTTGTATTTACAACATACTGAACTTTTCCTTTTTGAATCAAATCAATCAGGTTTACACTCTCCTCTCCGATTTTGTAACCTATTTTGCAAGGAATACCTTGTTCAGCGAAGAATTTTGCTGTTCCTTCCGTTGCCCAGATTCTGAAACCAACTTCATGGAATCTTGCAGCCAAATCAGCTGCTTCCTGTTTATGCTTATCAGCAACCGTAAACAAGATTGATCCGTGCATCGGAACTTTCATTCCAGCTGCAACCAAACCTTTGTATAAAGCTTTTTCCAGGGTAGTATCTTTCCCCATTACTTCACCCGTAGACTTCATTTCAGGGCCTAAAGTGATGTCAACTTTCGTTAATTTTGAGAATGAAAATACGGGAACTTTTACGAAAACTCCTTCTTTTACTGGAACCAGTCCGTTTTTGTAGCCTAAATCTTTAAGCTTTTGACCTAAAATAGCTTTTGTAGCTAAATTTGCCATCGGAACATCAGTGATTTTAGACAAGAAAGGAACCGTTCTCGATGAACGCGGATTTACTTCAATTACATAAACATTTCCTTCAAAAAGAACGTACTGAATATTCATTAAACCTATCACATTCAATCCTTTAGCTAATCTCTGTGTGTAATCAACCAAGGTTTCGATTTCTGCCGGAGAAACATTCTGTGTAGGATAGACCGCAATCGAGTCTCCCGAGTGAACTCCCGCTCTTTCGATATGTTCCATAATTCCCGGAATAATCACTGTTTCACCATCGCAAATTGCATCAACTTCAACTTCTTTTCCAGTGATATAACGGTCAACCAAAACAGGCTGATCCGGACTTGCTTCTACCGCAAATTCCATATAATGAGCCAATTCTGCTTCAGTATAAACAATTTCCATCGCTCTACCTCCTAAAACGTAACTTGGACGAACCAATACCGGATATCCGATTTCGTTGGCAATTTTTATCGCTTCTTCTTTCGAAGTGGAAGTTTTTCCTAAAGGCTGAGGAATTCCCATCTCCTGAAGGGCTTTTTCGAATTTATCTCTGTTTTCGGCTCTGTCTAGATCTTCTAATGTCGTTCCTAAAATCTGAACACCGTGAGCTGCCAATTTATCAGCCAAATTGATCGCAGTTTGTCCGCCAAACTGTACCACAACACCTTTCGGTTTTTCCAGTTCGATGATATTCATTACATCTTCTTCCGTTAGAGGCTCGAAGTATAATTTATCTGAAATGGAGAAATCTGTTGAAACTGTTTCAGGATTATTATTGATGATAATCGCTTCATACCCCATTTCTTTGATTGCCCAAACCGAGTGAACCGTTGCGTAATCAAACTCAACGCCCTGCCCGATCCTGATCGGACCAGACCCTAAAACTATAATTTTTTCTTTATCTGAAGCGAAAGATTCGTTTTCCTCTTCGTAAGTTCCGTAGAAATATGGTGTCTCAGATTCAAATTCTGCGGCGCAAGTATCTACCATTTTGTAAACTGGCATTACTCCGTTTTCTTTTCTGAAATTAAAAACTTCACGCTCCGTTACATCCCAAAGAACTGCGATATTAATGTCTGCAAAACCTAGTTTTTTAGCTTCTAATAAAGTGTCTTTGTTGAATTTATTATCAGCAATCACTTTTTCGAAATCAATTAATTTCTTGATTTTCCAGATGAAAAATTTATCAATTTTACTCCACTCTACAATTTGTTCCCAATCGTACCCTCTTCTTAAGGCATCACCAATGATGAATAGTCTTTCGTCATCACAGACTCTTATTCTTCTTTCGATTTCCTCTACCGTAAGAGCTGCAGCCTGCTTGGTTTTTAAACCAATATGTTTAATTCCTGTTTCCAAAGAACGGATGGCTTTTTGTAAAGACTCTTCGAAATTTCTTCCGATGGCCATTACTTCACCTGTCGCTTTCATTTGGGTTGATAATCTTCTGTCTGCCGTTTCGAATTTATCGAAAGGGAATCTTGGGAATTTAGTCACCACATAATCCAAAGCTGGTTCGAAACAAGCGTAAGATGTTCCCGTAACCGGATTCATGATTTCATCTAAAGTCAAACCAACTGCAATTTTCGCAGCGATTTTCGCAATTGGATACCCCGTTGCTTTTGATGCTAAAGCTGATGAACGGGAAACTCTCGGGTTAACCTCGATGATATAATATTCGAATGAATGTGGGTCTAAAGCCAACTGTACGTTACATCCTCCTTCAATTCCTAAAGCTCTGATAATCTTTAATGAAGCGTTTCTCAACAACTGATACTCTCTGTCAGAAAGTGTTTGAGATGGCGCCACAACGATTGAATCTCCTGTATGAACTCCAACCGGGTCAATATTTTCCATGTTACAAACTACAATTGCGTTGTCGTTTGCATCACGCATTACTTCGTACTCTATTTCTTTGAAACCTGCGATTGATCTTTCAATCAGACATTGTGTAACAGGACTGTGCTTTAATCCTAATTCAGCAATTTCCTTCAATTCAGCCTCTGTAGCAGCAATTCCACCACCTGTTCCACCCATTGTGAAAGCAGGACGAACGATTACGGGATACCCGATTTCGTTAGCGAAATTTAATGCTCCTTCAACCGTATTTACGATGTCAGATTCAGGAACCGGTTCGTTCAATTCTCTCATTAATTCACGGAACAAATCTCTATCCTCCGCTCTGTTGATCGCTGAAAGTTTTGTTCCCAACACTTCAACTTTACATTCTTCAAGAATTCCTGAATTTTCCAATTCTACCGCCATATTCAGTCCGGTTTGTCCACCAAGAGTCGGTAAAAGCGCATCCGGACGTTCTTTTCTGATGATATGACTTACGAATTGAAGTGAAATCGGCTCGATGTAGACTTTGTCTGCGATTTCAACATCCGTCATAATCGTTGCAGGATTTGAATTGATCAAAATTACTTTGTAGCCTTCTTCTCTCAAAGAGAGACAAGCCTGCGTTCCTGCGTAATCAAATTCTGCCGCCTGACCGATGATGATAGGTCCTGAACCGATTACTAAAATTGTTTTTATATCTGTACGTTTTGCCATTTTTTCTTTTTATTAGAGAGTCGAGATTCTAGATCCAAGAGCCAAGATTCCCAACTTTTTATTTTAAACTATTTTTAAATGAGTAAATCATTCTTTGAACTTCAGAAAGATCATTTAATAAAATATCTACCTTTTCTTGAGGTAAAAGATTTAATTCTTTCACAAGTATAAGTTGAGTTTGCAATTCAAAGGCAGAACCCAAAGCAATTGCTAAAAAATGATTAAATTCTTTGTTACTATTTCTACCAGAACCTTCCGCAATATTTGACGGAATAGAAACCGCACTTCTTTTCATCTGAGAAATTAATCCAAACCTCTCATCATTACTCATATTTTGACAAGCTAAATAAATGCTTTTAGCTAAGACAATTGATTTTTGCCAAAAAAGTAACTTTTCAAAATTATGCATCTGTATTCTATTAATCTTGATTCTTGCGTCTCGGCTCTTGGTTCTATTTCTTGAAATCTTCCATTAACTGAATGAAATCATCAAACAAATAATTCGCATCTTCAGGACCTGGACTCGCTTCCGGGTGATACTGAACTGAGAAACAAGGGTGAATCTTGTGTTTCAAGCCCTCGTTTGTTCTGTCGTTCAATGCGATGTGCGTTTCAATTAAATCTGTATCTTTTAAACTTTCCTGATCAACTGCGTAACCGTGATTCTGAGAAGTAATTGCCACTTTGTTTTTTTCTAAATCTAAAACCGGGTGATTTCCTCCTCTGTGCCCGAATTTTAGCTTGAAAGTTTTTGCTCCACAAGCCAAACCGATTAATTGGTGTCCTAAACAGATTCCGAAAATTGGAACTTTTCCTAATAATCCACGGATCATTTCTAAAGCCTGCTGATTGTCTTCTGGATCTCCGGGACCATTTGACAACATAATTCCATCCGGATCCATCAACAAAATTTCTTCCGCAGTTGTGTCATGAGAAACAACCGTGATGTCGCAGTTTCTTTGAGATAACTCTCTGATAATTCCTAATTTAGAACCAAAATCTACCAATACAACTTTCAAACCTCTTCCTGGGTTTGCATACGAAGTTTTTGTAGAAACCTGCTCCACCTGATTGGTTGGGAAAGTTGTGCCTTTTAATTCTGCAATAACTCCATTTTCATCAGCTTCAGTATTTACAATTTTTCCTTTCACCACTCCGGAATTACGAAGAATTCTTGTCAGTCTTCTTGTATCAATTCCAGAAATTCCTGAAAGTTTTTTCTTTTTAAATAATTCATCTAAAGTAATTTGAGTACGGAAATTGGAAGGCAAATCACAGAGTTCTTTTACAATAAGTCCTTTGATAGCCGGCTCAATACTCTCATAATCATCTCTATTAATCCCATAGTTTCCGATCAGCGGATAGGTCATACAAACAATCTGACCGCAATATGACGGGTCAGAAATCAGTTCCTGATACCCTGTCATTCCGGTATTGAAAACCACCTCTCCTGCAGTTTCCAATTCTGTTCCGAAACCTTCTCCATGAAACACTTCACCGGATTCTAGTATTAACTTTTTCTTCATTTTTTAAATTAGATTTTAGAAATTAGAAATTAGACTTCTTCATTCTGTTATTTTTATTTCTTTTTATTTTACTTTTTAACCATCCCGTCAAAAATTCTTTGAATTTTCGCCACCCCTCCAGAGGAGGGGAATTTGCGGTTGGTTTTCATTTAACTATGAAACCCCTATCTCGTTTATTTAAAAGTATAACCTTGTTTCTCCAGGGCTTCTTTTAAAATTGCCATTCTTGCGAAAACACCGTTCTGCATTTGCTTGAAAACTCGTGAACGTTCGCATTCTACCAAGTCTGTGTCAATTTCAACTCCTCTGTTGATTGGAGCCGGATGCATAATGATGGCTTCTTTTTTCATAGCTTTTTCTCTTTCTTTCGTCAAACCATATTTTCTGTGATAATCTGAAGCGGAGAAACTCATTTTTGAATCGTGTCTTTCGTGCTGAATTCTTAACAACATTAAAACATCTACATCTTTAATCAATTCATCTACTGAAAGATAAGTTCCGTTAATTAAAGCGCCTTCGTCAAACCACTGTTCTGGCCCTGAAAAATATACTTTTGCGCCTAATCTTCTTAATGCTTCTGCATTTGAATTGGCAACTCGGCTGTGTTTTACATCTCCAACGATTCCCACTTTCAAGCCTTCAAATTTTCCGAATTCCTGATAGATCGTTAATAAATCCAACATACATTGAGATGGATGATTTCCCGTTCCGTCTCCTCCGTTGATGACAGGAATGTTGATATTATTTAATTCATCAAAATATCTGTCTTTTTTATCTCTGATTACGACCAGATTTACGCCAAGACTTTCAATCGTTTTTACCGTGTCATATAAACTTTCTCCTTTGTTTACGGAACTGTTGGAAGCATCAAAAGGAACAACCTGCAAGCCTAATTTTCTTTCGGCAATATCAAAACTTGTTTTGGTTCTTGTACTGTCTTCGAAGAAAAGATTGGAACAAAAAACTTCTCCTTCTATTTTAGCAGTTTTCCCGTTTGCAAAAGCTAATGCTTCTGTTACTATACTGTTGATTCTCTCGGTGCTTAGTTCTGTAATCGTAAACATAATATTTTAAATTTTTTACAAAAAAAAAGCGAAGAAACATCTTCGCTTAATATAAATAAATATCGTAAAGGGCGTCTACGCCCGGTAATTCTAATGATATAAATACTGTGTTATTCATTAGGTACAAAGATATAACATTTCATTGAATTGACAAAACCAAAATTTGATTTGGCTAAAAAAAAATAATCATACCATATTTTAATTTTTAAATACTATTTTTGTTTCGAACTCAAGCTTATTTTTATATGGATTTAAAAGACAAAATGATTCTCAGCATCATTCAGGAAGACTCTACGCATTCTGTAAAAGAAATTTCAGAAAAGATTGGTCTTACCTTTACTCCAACGTATGAACGTATCAAACAACTGGAGAAACAGGGAATTATTGAAAAATATGTTGGTCTTTTAAATCGTGAAAAATTAGGGTTAAATATTGTTGTGTATTGCAATGTCCGTCTGAAAGAGCAATCCAAAAAAGTACTGGAAACTTTCGAGAAAAACATTATGCAGCATGATGAAGTTCAAGAAATCATCAGTCTTTCTGGTGAATACGATTATATGCTGAAAATTATCGCCAAAGATATTAATTCTTACAATGATTTTACCGTGAATGTGATTTCAAATATTCCTAATATCGGGCAGTACCACAGTTCTATCGTGCTTCATGAGGTGAAGAAGTCTACAAAGTTTAAAATTGATTTAGATTAAGCTGAACCATTAAAAAAATTAAGTTTTTAAACTCATAGCAATTACCCCATCAACTTATTTTTCAATTTATTAAACTGATATTCTATTTTATCCAGACAAAGATTCCCGATGCTTCCCGGATGTGTATGGTTTAGATTTCCAATCTTAAATTCAAACTCATGATTTTCAATCTCCTGCCCTACTTTTACATAGGCATCACGGAATGAACTTCCGTTTTTCACCTCTTCATTTATTTTTTCGACACTGAAAAGATATTTGTATTTTTCATCTTCAAGAATCCCATCTTTCACCTGAATATTGGGTAATGTATAACTTAAAATCTCTAAACATTCTTTCAAAGAATCGATTGCGGGAAAAAGAACTTCTTTCGTCAATTGCATATCTCGGTGATAGCCTGAAGGAAGATTATTGGTCAACAAAATAAACTCATTCGGTAAGGATTGAATTCTATTGCAACGTGCACGAACCAATTCGAAAATATCAGGATTTTTTTTGTGCGGCATAATGCTGCTTCCCGTGGTAAATTCTTTAGGAAAACTGATAAAATCAAAATTCTGACTTAAATACAGACAAACATCGTAAGAAAATTTGCTTAAAGTTCCCGCCAAAGTTGCCATTGCCATTGACAACATTTTCTCAGACTTTCCACGCGTCATTTGAGCATAAACAGAATTATAATTCATCGACTGAAAACCTAATTGAGACGTTGTACTTTCACGATCAACAGGAAAAGACGAACCATAACCTGCCGCCGAACCCAATGGGTTTTTATTAATGATATTTTTCACAGAAAACAACATCTCAACATCATCCAATAACGCTTCTGCATAAGCCCCGAACCACAATCCAAATGATGAAGGCATCGCAATCTGCAAATGGGTATATCCCGGAAGCAGAACATTTTTGTGCTGTTCCGCTAATTTAATCAGTATTTGAAAGAAGTCATCTGTCAAAGAAGTAATTTCACGGATTTCATCTAATAAATAGAGTTTAATGTCCAATAAAACCTGATCGTTTCTGGAACGAGCCGTATGAATTTTCTTTCCCGTATCACCCAATTTTTCAATTAGAATTGATTCAATCTGAGAATGAATATCTTCTGCACTTTTATCGATTTCAAAAGTTCCGTTTTCTATTTCGTCCAAAATTTCTTCCAAAACAAAAAGCATTTGTATTGATTCTTCATTGGAGATAATTCCGACTTCAGCCAACATTTTACAGTGCGCCATAGAACCTTTAACATCGTATTTTGCCAAACGCTCATCAAAATCAAGATCTTTCCCGACTGTAAACTTATTGACTAATATATTGGTGGCATTATCGTCTTTTTGCCATATTTTTTTCATAAAATTTCTTTTTTTATTTTAAAATTTTCTTTTGCCTTGAAGCAAAAGAAACAAAAGTTCAAGACTGGAAACTCCGGCTAAAAATTGAAATTGAATCCTAAAATTCACAAAACTTGCTCGAATTCAAAACTTGTTCTTCGGTTCAAAATTAGTGTTGCACTTCAAACAGTGGGAATTTCTTAACGGATTAAATTTCAATTTTCTTAACGTCTCCGTTTCCTATGTCAATTTAAACTTCCATCATCCCTCTTCCAGCCTATAAAACCTTCTCTAAGATCTTAATATAAATCTCAATTCCCTCTTCTATTTCCTTTATATAAATAAATTCATCTGCAGTATGGGAACGTGTGCTGTCACCTGGACCGAGTTTCACCGATGTACACGGAATAATTGCCTGATCGGATGAAGTTGGCGAACCGTAAGTTGTCCTTCCGATTTCCAAACCTGCTTGAACAAACGGATGTTCCATTTCGATTTTTGAAGAGTTCAATCTGAAAGATCTTGCCGCCAAATTTGATTTCATCTGCGATTGGATGATTTCAAATGCTTCCTGATTGGAATATTCATCCGTAACTCTTACATCTAACGTAAAAGAACACGATTCCGGAACTACATTATGCTGAACTCCGGCGTGAATTCCCGATAACGTCACTTTAACTTCACCCAAATAATCTGAAACTTTGGGAAATTTAAAGCTCAAAATACTCTGCAAGTCTTCCATACATTTAACAATCGAGTTATCATTATTGGGATGAGCGGCGTGAGAAGGAGTTCCTTTCATTTCCCCATCTATCACCAAAAGTCCTTTTTCGGCAATCGCCAGATTCATCTGCGTTGGTTCTCCTACAATGGCGAGCTCCACATTGGGAAACTGCGGAAATAAAGCTTCGATCCCATCCAACCCTGAAATCTCTTCCTCAGCAGTTAAAGCAATCACTAAATTATATTTTAAATCTTCTTTATCGAAAAAATGCAAAAAAACCTGCGCCATCGACACCAAAGAAGCACCCGCATCGTTGCTTCCCAACCCGAATAATTTCCCATCTTTTTCAATCGCTAAAAAGGGATCCAAAGTATAAGCCTTATTCGGCTTTACCGTGTCGTGATGCGTATTCAGTAAAATTGATGGTTTGAAAACATCAAAATTTTTATTCACTGCCCAGATATTATTTTTAAAACGTTTTGTCGGAATCTGGTGTTTTTTGAAAAAATTTTCAATTTCCACGGACGTATTAAATTCATCTTTGCTGAATGAAGGAATTTCAATCAGTTTTTTCAACAATTCTACTGCATTATTAAGTAATTCTTCTTTACTATAAACAGATTTCAGTTCCTGCATGGTGGTTTTCTATATGGTTTTTCAGTTCGGTTTCTTTAATTAAAAATACTTTATTCACTTTATTTTTTACGGCTCCAAGAGCATTTTCCAGTTTGGGAAGAATTCCTTTGTGAAGTTTTCCTTCATCTTTTAAGATTGAAAATTCTTCTTCGGAAATATTTTTTATAATAGAGTCAGGATTATTTACATCTTCCAAAACGCCTTCTTTATCGAAACAATACAACAATTCAACATCATATTTTGAAGACAGCGCTTGAGCAATTACCGAAGCAATCGTATCTGCATTTGTATTGAAAAGATGTCCTTTTTTATCGTGAGTAATAGCCGAAAACACAGGAACCAATTCAAGTTTAAGCAACTTTGAAATCAGTTTTTTATGTACACTCTTCTCCGTAATATCTCCTACAAATCCAAAATCAATTTCAGCGTTTTCTCTTTTTTTAGCTTTAATTAAATTCGCATCAGCTCCGGAAAAACCCATGGCTTTGCATTTTTTATGCTGAAGTTTCGCCACAATATTTTTGTTGATTCTTCCTGCATACACCATTGCTACAATATCTAAAGTTTCTTTATCTGTAATTCTTCTTCCGTTGATCATTTTTTGTTCAACGCCTAATTTATCAGCCAATGTGGTTGCTAACTTTCCGCCTCCGTGAACTAAAATTTTCTTTTCTTTAATTTCAGAAAACTGCTCTAAAAATTGCTCTAATAATCCCTCATCATCAATTAATGTCCCGCCAATTTTTATGATGTATAATTTTTCTTTCATTACAAAACTTTTTTGAGAATCTTGTCAAATTCGACTCTTAAACCTCATAGGTTTTAAAAACCTATGAGGTTTAGTTACAATTAAGAATTCAATTCATCTAAAATTTCAGAAAACACTGCCTGAGCCGAGAAAATTCGGTTTTTAGCCTGCTGATAAATGATAGAATTTTCACCATCCATCACCTCATCGCTCAATTCTACATTTCGACGAACCGGAAGACAGTGCATTACCTTTGCCTGATTGGTATTTTCCAGTTTTTCGTTCGTCAACATCCAGCTTTCTTTCACTTCTGGCATTGCTGCATAATCATCAAAAGACGACCAGTTTTTTACGTAAATAAAATCTGCATCTTTCAATGCTTCATCCTGATTGTAAATTACTTTCACCTCTTTTGTAAAGTTTTTATCCAAATCATAACCTTTAGGATTAGCGATTATCAATTCCACATCCATTTCCTGCATCCATTCTGCAAAAGAATTTCCTACCGCATGAGCAATCGGTTTGATGTGAGGCGCCCAAGTTAAAACCACTTTCGGTTTACGCTCTTCTTTCCAATTTTCTGTAATTGTGATGCAATCTGCTAAACTTTGTAAAGGATGGCGCGTTGCAGATTCCAAAGAAATAACCGGAACTTTTGCGTGTTGCTCGAATTGACTTAAAATACTTTCATTAACATCATCTTCCTTACTTTTCATTCCCGCAAAGCAACGAACTGCAATAATATCACAATATTGATTTAAAACCTCGATCGCATCTTTTATATGCTCAACGGTATCACCGTTCATTACTGCTCCGTCTGCAAATTCCAAGTTCCAAGCTTCTTGAGCTGCGTTTAATGTCAAAACATTCAGTCCTAAATTTTGCGCTGCAATCTGACTGCTTAAACGGGTTCTCAAACTTGAATTTAAAAATACTAATCCGATGGTTTTTCCTTTTCCTTTCTCGGTTTCCGAAAGAGGATTTTCTTTAATTTGTAAAGCTTTTTTTATAATATCCTGTAAGTTTTCAACATCACTTACAGAGGTGAAGTTTTTCATTTTGAATTGATTTTAAAGATTTTCTAAAACATTTTTTAAAGCACTGATGAATACATCAGTTTCTTCTTTTTTAATGGTAAGTGCCGGAAGAATCCTCAACACAGCCTTATCATTAGAATTTCCAGTGAAAATATGATGATTGTACAACAGGCTGTTCCTCAATTCTGAGCAATCCCTGTCAAGTTCAATCCCAATCATCAAGCCTTTCCTTCGGATCGTTTTAATATGTGGAAAATCTTTAATTTCATTTTCGATGTAAGTTCCCATTTCCTGAGCATTTTCGATTAGATTTTCATCTTTCATCACGTCCAAAACTGCAATTGCCGCGACACAAGCCAAATGATTTCCTCCGAAAGTCGTTCCCAGCAAACCATTGCTTGCCTGAAATTTTGGATGAATCAACACACCGCCGATTGGGAAACCATTTCCCATTCCTTTTGCTGTGGTGATGATATCCGCTTCAATTCCGAATTCCTGATGCGCAAAAAAATATCCGCTTCTTCCGTACCCTGACTGAACTTCATCCAAAATCAAAACAGCATCATGTTTTTCACATAATTCTTTGATTTTAGTTAAAAATTCAATCGTTGGAATCATAATTCCGCCAACGCCCTGAATTCCTTCGATAATGACAGATGAAATTTCACTTCCTTGCTTTTCAAAAACTTCTGCAAGTTGTTCGATATTATTCCATTCAGATTTAATGAATCTTTCATCATAATTTACCGGAGCTATGATTTTCGGATTATCCGTCACCGAAACTGCCGCCGAAGTTCTTCCGTGAAATGAACCTGAAAAATATAACACCTTATTTTTTCCATTATGGAAAGAAGCCAGTTTTAAAGCGTTTTCGTTCGCTTCAGCTCCTGAATTACACAAGAATAGATTATAATCTTCCAAGCCTGAAAGTTTTCCTAATTTTTCAGCTAATTCAGTTTGCAATTCATTCTGAACTGAGTTTGAATAGAAAGAAATTTTATCTAATTGAGTTTTTAATTGAGTTTGATAATGCGGATGGTTGTGCCCGATAGAAATCACCGCGTGACCTCCGTAAAAATCAAGATATTTTTCTCCTTTATCGTCCCAAAGAAATGATCCTTGAGCTTTTATTGGATTTATGTTGAATAATGGATATACGTTGAATAAATTCATTTTTTAGTTGATTGTTGTTGGTTGATAGTTGCTGGTTTTGCAATTCGTGTTTTTAAAATTCATATTGACTTATTGACAGCTTAATCTTATTTTTTATTAATTTCTTTTGTCTTGAAACAAAAGAAACAAAAATTCAAGACTGGAAAATTCTGCTAAAAATTAAAATTGAATCCTAAAATTCCCAAAACTCGCACGAATTGACTATTTGTTCTTTGATTGAGAATTTGTCTCATGCTCAAACAGTGGGAATTTTTTAACGGATTAAATTTCAATTTTCTTAACGCTCCATTTTCCTAAGTCGGTTTTACTTTGTGTTTAAAAATTCACAATTGACTTATTGAACATTCACATTTAAAACGCCACAGGCTTCAAGTTCAATCCTAAATTCTCTTCCCAACCCATTGCAATATTCATATTTTGAACGGCTTGTCCGGAAGCTCCTTTCAACAAATTGTCAATCGCTGAATGAATAACCACAACATTTCCACTCTTTTCAATCTGTATCACACAGCGATTGGTGTTGACAACCTGCTTCATATCAATTGCTTTGTCGCTTACCTTTACGAAAGGCTCATCTGCATAAAAATCCTGATACAACTGCTTAATATCCGAAAGATCTAAATCCGTTTTTATTGTAGAACTAGTAAAAATCCCTCTCGCAAAATCTCCTCTCCATGGAACAAAATTCAGACTTATTTCATTTGTATTAAAAGAAACTAACTGCTGTAAAATCTCATCGATATGCTGATGCGTCAAAGTTTTATACGCAGAAATATTATCATTTCTCCAGGTAAAATGCGTAGTTGGCTGCAAAGACTGACCCGCACCGGTTGAACCTGTAATTCCCGTTGTGTAAACTTCATTCAATAAACTTTTTTGAGCTAACGGAAGCAGAGCCAATTGAATTGCGGTTGCAAAACATCCCGGATTGGCAATACTTTTTGCTCCTACAAGTTGTTTTTTACTGATTTCAGGTAATCCATAAATAAAATTTCTGTTTCCGAAATTTCCATCTAAACGGAAATCATTCCCTAAATCGATAACTACCGTTTCTTCTTTTATGGGATTTTGAATCAGCCAATTTTGACTTTCTTTATGAGGAAGGCATAGAAATAAAATATCAACTTCGTTAGGCTGATCCGTTAAAACCATTTCACAAACTCCCGATAAATCCGGATACAGATCTGAAATTTTCGTACCTGAATTCGAACGGCTATATAAAAAACTCAAAAACACATGAGGATGAAAAGCCAGCAGACGAACCAGTTCGCTTCCCGTGTAGCCGTTAGCTCCAATAATCCCTACTGTTTTCATACATTTATTCCGTTAATCTGATGATATATATTTAAAGAATTGCTTACAATTTTCGTATACCCTTTTACGTCTTCACCTGTCCATGCTCTGTTCGCTTCGCCGTAGCTTCCGAATTTATCAGACATAAGATCGTGTTTAGATTCAATTCCGTTTAAGATAAATCGATATGGATGAAGCGTTACAAAAACTTTTCCGCTGACGTTTTTTTGAGAATCAACTAAAAAGGATTCGATATTTCTCATCACAGGATCTAAGAAAAGTGCTTCATGAAGCCAGTTTCCATACCAATCTGATAATTGAGACTTCATCATCTGCTGATATTTTGAGAGCGTATGTTTTTCCAATAAATGGTGCGCTTTGATGATCACAGATGCCGCCGCTGCTTCAAATCCCACTCTTCCTTTGATTCCTACAATCGTATCTCCAACATGAATATCACGACCAATTCCGTAGGCCGAAGCCAATTCTTCAATTTTCTGAATCGCATAAACGGAATGTTCAAAATTTTCACCATTTACCGCTACAACTTCACCATTTTTAAACTCAATCTCCAATTCTGAAGGCTGAGTTTCTTTGATTTGTGATGGAAAAGCCTCTTCCGGCAAATAATTTCTTGAAGTCAATGTTTCTTTTCCGCCAACTGAAGTTCCCCACAATCCTTTATTCACAGAATATTGTGCTTTTTGGAATTCCATTTCGTAGCCGTGACTTTTCAAAAATTCAATTTCTTCTTCACGGGATAGAGATAGATCACGAATTGGCGTAATGATTTCTACATTTGGACACATTACCTGAAAAATTAAATCAAAACGAACCTGATCATTTCCGGCACCTGTACTTCCGTGAGCGATCGCATCAGCTCCGATTTCAATGGCATATTTTGCAATTTCTTGCGCCTGAATTGTACGTTCAGCACTTACAGACAGAGGGTAAGTATTGTTTTTCAAAACATTACCAAAGATCAGATATTTCACACAAGAATTATAATAATCTTCCTGAGCATCTATGCACCTGTATTCTTTAACCCCAAGATTAAAGGCCTTTTTCTCCAGTTCTTTTTCCTCTTCTTTAGAAAAACCTCCGGTATTTACAGTGACGGCATACACCTCATATCCAAGTGTTTCACTCAAATATTTGGCACAGTAAGAGGTATCCAACCCTCCGCTAAACGCTAAGATTACTTTCTTGCTCATTTTGATATTGATTTTCGGGTTGTTTATCTCCAACTCCATTTACTTTATTATTTTCAGGAACGAAAAGCATTGCCGTACAAAGGCAATTTTTACGTTCTTTTTTCATTAAAATTTCATAATTCACACAACTTTTGCAGCCATTCCAGAATTCATCATCTTGTGTTAATTCAGAATAGATAACCGGCTTATACCCTAAATCACTGTTAATCTTCATCACAGCAAGACCTGTAGTTAAACCAAATATTTTCGCATTGGGAAATTTCTCTCTCGATAACGCAAACACACGATCTTTAATTAAAGTTGCAATTCCACCGTGCCTGAATTTGGGAGAAACAATTAATCCTGAATTAGCCACAAACTGACCATGTGACCAGGTTTCTATGTAACAGAAACCCACCCATTCTCCATTTTCAGTAGCAACCACAGCATTACCTTCTGAAATCTTCTTACTTAAATATTCGATGGAACGTTTGGCGATCCCCGTTCCTCTCCGCTGTGCAGAATCGTACATTTCCTGCTGTATTTCACTCACATACATCAAATGTATGGATGAGGAAATTTCTATTTCCATTTATTTATCTGAATTTTTTGGCAAATTTAAAACATAATAACTTTAAAAAGCAAATTAAAAAGATAATTTTATTGAATTAAATCAATATACAGGTAATTTTATCTTTATACTAATTTAATATTTTGCTAAATTATTATATATTTGCTAAAAACCTATAGGTATGGAAAATAACTGTCCGAAATGCCAAAGCAATAACATTGTAAAAAGCGGAATCATCAATGAGAAACAACGTTTCCATTGCAAGGACTGCAACTACTATTTTACCGTAAAAAAACTCGGAAAACAGATTGATGATTATTACGTAACAAAAGCATTACAATTATATCTTGAAGGGCTCAGTTATCGTGAAATAGAGCGAATTATAGGAGTTTCCCATGTAACAATAAGTTCATGGATCAAAAAATACAATATTATAAGACCGCCCCATTCAGAATTTCATCCGGTGTATAAAATTTTAAAGCAAAATGAACTCATTGAATACATGAGTAAAGAGGAAAATATTAAAAACTCAGGATTAATTATTACTCAGTTTGCAGATAAATATATGTTGATTAAATGGGAAAGATTTAAAAAATAAATCTAAACAACTAACTACTAATCAATTAAATAATTTAAAAAATATAGTATTAGCAATAATATATATTAAATTTTCATAACTAAATTATTAATTACAATTTGGCTTTCACAAAAAACAACGCCAAAAATTGATAATTTATGAAGAAAATACTCACATTTATTGGATTAGCTTTAATCAGTAATTCTTTATATTCACAAGGATCTCCCGATTATGGAAGCGGTTTGAAGGTCAACTTAAATCAGCAAGGTGATAAATACGTCAGATTTATTTTATGGGATCAGTTCTGGTTAAGAAATACAGAAATGAATCCCGGAAGTATGGTTGGCGGAGAACCGACAGACAATTCCTGGAGTTTAGGAAACCGAAGATTACGACTCTTGGCCTACGCACAAATCTCCAAAAGATATATGATCTTAGGGCATTTTGGGATTAACAATCAAACTTTTATCAATGGAGGCGCACCCGGAACCACAGGTACAGGCGGAAATGGAAATGGCAAAAAAACACAATTGTTTTTTCATGATGCATGGAACGAATATGCAGTTCTTTTACCCGGAGAAGCAGGGAAATTCAGTTTAACTTTAGGTGCTGGATTACATTACTATATGGGACTTTCCCGTATGACCATGGCTTCTACATTGAACTTTCTTACGGTTGATTCCCCCATTTTTTCATGGCCTTTGATTGACAATTCCGACCAATTTGCGAGACAACTGGGAATGTTTGCCAAAGGAAAATATGGAAAATTTGAATACCGTTTCAGTTTAAACAAACCTTTTGCAACAGATTTAATTCCTGCCAATGTTACAGATCCGTCGAAAGCGGTAGCAGTTGACAATAATGGGAATCCAAATTTTTCAAAAGCCGGTTACGTTGAATATCAATTTTTGGATGAAGAGTCCAATACACTTCCTTTCAAGGTGGGTTCTTATCTGGGAACAAAGAAAGTTTTCAACCTGGGAGCAGGATTTTATCACCAAAAAGACGGAACGAGAACTTCCGTTAATTCAACGATAGAAAAGCATGATATTACACTCGTTGCAGTCGATGCTTTTGCAGATATTCCTTTGGGAAATGCTAAAAATAAAATGGCAGTTTCTGCTTATGCAGGATATTATAACTATCAATTCGGTCCAAATTACATGAGAAATCTGGGAATTATGAACATCGCTTCATCTGATCCAAATTTCATTGGTGATAAAGCTATAGCAGGACCAGGAAATCTACAACCAACCATCGGAACAGGTAATATTATCTACGCACAGGCAGGTTTATTATTACCGAGCCAGGCAGAAAAACCGAAAATCAGAATTCAGCCGTTTGCCGCATATACTCATAAAAGTTTTGAAGCGTTTGAAAAATCATCTTCACAATTTGATATTGGTGCCAACTGGTTCTTAGATGGTCATCACGCAAAAATTACCACACAATACTCAACGAGACCCATTTATACAAGTCCAACGGAAAGTCCATCTTCAAAAGGAGAATTTATTGTGCAATTCCAGATTTATTTATAAAAACTCAGAAAACTTAATATCAATTTTAACTAACATCTAAATTCAATCAATATGAGCGAAAATCATCACGATGCTTACGAAAATATGACCGATAAGCAGAAAAACCGCACCATCTGGAGCGTTATCACTGCCTCCTCACTCGGCACATTGATAGAATGGTATGACTTCTACATTTTCGGAAGTTTGGCTATCGTTTTAGCAACAAAATTTTTCCCGGCAGATAACCCGACTGCAGCATTTTTATCTACCCTTGCCACTTTCGCAGCAGGATTTGTGGTAAGACCTTTTGGGGCTCTATTCTTCGGAAGATTAGGAGACATTATCGGAAGAAAATATACGTTTTTGGTAACGTTATTAATCATGGGATTCTCCACATTTTTAATTGGATGTATTCCGGGATATGAAACTATCGGATTTATGGCACCGGTTTTAGTTTTAATTTTAAGGCTTTTACAGGGTTTGGCTCTCGGTGGAGAATATGGCGGAGCCGCGACTTATGTGGCAGAATATTCGCAGCCGCACCGAAGAGGTTACTGGACTTCTTGGATTCAAACTACAGCTACAGCAGGACTTTTCATTTCATTAATTGTTATTTTAATTACTAAAAACACACTTTCTGCAGAAGAATTTGATTCCTGGGGATGGAGAGTTCCTTTCTGGATTTCAATCTTAATGGTGGGAGTTTCTTATTTCATCAGAAAAAACATGAAAGAATCTCCGCTTTTTGCAAAGGCTAAAAGTGAAGGAAAAACGTCAAAAAATCCTCTAAAAGAAAGTTTCGGGAATAAATTTAACTTCAAGTTTGTTTTACTGGCATTATTCGGAGCTGCGATGGGACAAGGAGTGATCTGGTACACAGGTCAGTTTTACGCTATGAGTTTCCTCCAAAAAGTAATGAATATTAACTCAATGCAAGTTGATTATTTAATGGCAACCGCATTGTTGATGGGAACCCCATTCTTCGTATTTTTTGGCTGGCTTTCAGATAAAATCGGACGAAAAGCGATTATGATGACAGGAATGTTGGTGGCAATTTTAGCCTACCGCCCAATCTACGACAGCATGTATAAAAGTGTAAACATCGAAGCAAAAACCGTTGCCGATAACGGAATTAAAGAAACGAGAACTGCAGCAGTTCACAAAACAATTGCTTCAGACAGTTTGATTTCATTCCATAAAGAAACCGCTTTCACAGACGGAACTTTAGTGAAAAAAGACAGTATCGTTCATTGGTCAGCTGCCGGTCCGGTGATGAAAGACGGAAAAGCAGAAGAACCAAAAGTTTCAACATCGATTACATTAAACAACGATACGAGATGGTATTTGGTGTTTTTGGTTTTCATTCAGGTGATTTTCGTAACGATGGTTTATGGTCCGATTGCAGCATTTTTAGTGGAAATGTTCCCGGTTAGAATCCGTTATACATCAATGTCTTTACCGTACCACATTGGTAATGGAGTGTTTGGAGGATTGCTTCCTGCAGTTGCCACATATTTGGTTACTCAAGGCAAAGAAGCAGGTCATGCAACATGGTATTTGGAGGGACTTTGGTATCCGATTGGAGTTGCCGCAGTCTGTTTGGTCATCGGATTGATTTATCTTAAGAATAAGAACAATAATATCCACGATTAATAGACGTAATCACTTAAAAATTTATTAATTTTAAATCTAACAAAATGGACGGATTAAAAAAAATATTAGGCATCGTTTGGATTTTAGCAGCCTTGGTTGTTGCCTATTTCGGAATAACCGTAATGGGAATACCAAAACTTATATCAGGAAAACAGGAAGACCTTGTATTCGGCATTATCATACTTTTTGTATTGGTACCGATTGTTACAGGCGGATTGGCAATTTTCGGATACTATTCTTTGATTGGAGAATATTCCGATGACAAGCAGTAAATTATAAACGATAGATGATAATTGATGAATGATTTTGTTCATCAATTATCTTTTATCACTGATTATTTAATATTCATGAAAAAGAGACACGAACAAAAATTAATCATCCTGAGCATCGGACTTCTGATTGCATTCAGCATTCCTGTTTCATTGTTGTTTAACAGTGAAAAAGAAGTTTTTGGCTACCCGATGATTCTTGTTTATCTTTTCGTTGTCTGGATGATTTCCATCATTATTTCTTTTGTAATCGTAAAAAAATATGATGAGTAGTTTCGCATTATTTTTTGTGGTTTTGTTTTATCTGGCACTTTTGTTCTTAGTCGCCCATTTAGCGGAGAAGAAAAAGAGTAAGCTATGGATCAACAACCCTTACATTTATGCCTTATCCCTGGCGGTGTACTGCACAGCCTGGACGTACTACGGAAGCATCGGAGTTGCAGCAACAAGCGGGCTCAATTATCTCCCGATCTACATCGGTCCTATCATGGTAATTCCCGCATGGATTTACATTAATACCCGAATTGTAAGAATCGCAAGAGTGAATAAAATAAGCAGTGTTGCAGATTTTATTTCGTTAAGATATGGTAACAGCAGAAGTTTCAGCGCCATCATCACGATTGTCTGCCTTTTGGCGATTGTTCCTTACATTGGCTTACAGATCAAAGCAATTTCAGAGACTTTCCACTTGGTGACAGAAACACCAATGTCAAAAAATATACTGACCGACAATGCGACTTTTGTAGTTGTTTTAATTGCTTTATTTGCATCTTATTACGGAACAAAATACGTTGATGCGTCAGAAAAACGTCTGGGAATAATTTCCGCAATTGCGCTGGAAAGTTTTTTGAAACTTTTTTTCATTATTATTTTAGGAATATTTGTTATTTATTTCGTGTTTGATGGATTTTCAGATATTTACCAAAAGGCAAGCAGATTTGAAGATTTTAAACAAAAAAACACATTCAACGGAATTGAAGGCGCGATGAACTGGATGGTACTTTGCCTGATTTCAGGAACGGCAATCTGCATTCTTCCAAGACAGTTTCATACCTCTATTGTTGAAAACAGACAAGAGAAACATATTAAAACAGCCATTTGGTTTTTTCCACTTTATTTGTTGATTTTCACCATATTTATCTTTCCGATTGCATGGGGCGGAAGACTTATTTTTGACGGACAGAATGTAAATCCTGAGTTTTACTCTATTTTAATTCCACAATATTTCGGAAATACATGGATTACTGTTTTTGTATTTCTCGGAGGGCTAAGTTCGTGTATTTCAATGATTATTATTTCGGCAATTACCCTATCAATCATGCTTTCCAACAACTTAATTATTCCGTACGGTTTATTGGGAAAATTTAAGTCTGAAAATGAAGTTCAGAATACCAGAAACATTACCAACATCAGGAAATTCAGCATTTTTGCATTAATAATCATGGCATTTGGTTTTTATAAATATTTCATTCTTAAAACCTCTCTGGATTCGGTTGGATTAATTTCATTTGTAGTGATCGCTCAATTGGCACCATCTTTTTTTGGAGCCATATTTTGGAGAAGAGGAAGTTATAAAGGTGCCGTTGTAGGATTATTGGTAGGTTTAGCAATCTGTTATTTCGGATTAATCATTCCTCAGTATTATTTCTCATACAATCAAGAACTGAAAGGAGTTTTACGTGAAATGTATGATGCTTTTGATTTTTTTAAAATTTCTTTTTTAGGAAGGATTCCACAGATTTTCTTTTGGTCGATTTTGGTAAACACAGCACTTTTCTCCATAATTTCTGTCAGCGTAAAAGGAGATTATCGTGAAAGAAATTTCGCCGAATTGTATGTTGACATTGATAAATACATTCAAAATCATGAAAATGCTTTTATCTGGCGTGGAACTGCCTATGTTTCAGACATTAAAAATATTTTGGAAAGATTTTTAGGTAAAACGAAAACAGAACAGGCGTTACGGATTTTTAATCTTAAATACAATATTGATTCTCAGACAGAGACTGCCGATTCAAGATTTATCAAATTCTCCGAAAATCTTTTAGCAGGGAGAATCGGGACGGCTTCCGCAAAAATTTTGATTGAAGGCGTAACCAAAGAAGATAAAATTTCTCTAAAGGAAGTTTTAAACATTTTAGAGGAATCTAAAGAAAATATTACACTTAATAAAAAACTGACCGAACAGTCCGAAGAATTACAAAAATTATCTGATGATTTAAGAAAAGCCAATGAAAGTTTAATCATTAAAGACCATCAGAAAGACGATTTTTTGGATTCTGTTGCACACGAATTGAGAACGCCGATTACAGCAATTCGTTCCGCTGGAGAAATTTTGGCGGATGATGATGATATTCCGTTGGAAATCAAAAGAGAATTTTTAAATAATATCATTACGGAATCCGACAGATTAAGTGAAATCATTAATGATATTTTGTATCTGGATAAGCTTCAACACGGTGAAATTGCCTTAAATGTTCAGGAAAATAACATTATTGAAACCTATAAAAAAGCATTAAATCCATTATTGCATTTGATTCAGCAAAAAAACATTCATTTAAGTGAAGTCAATCTTTTAAATCAGTATTTGTATGAATATGATGAAGCAAGAATGATTCAGTTATTTCAGAATATTTTAGGAAATGCTTTAAAATTTACAGATGAACAGGGAACAATTCAGGCTAAATTAGCAGAAAAAGAAAATCAGTTGATCATCAAAATTTTCAATACAGGAAAAACAATTCCTGAGGAAGATCTGGAACTTATTTTTGATAAATTTTACCAGTCAAAAAACCAAAATATTTTAAAACAAACCGGAAGCGGACTCGGATTGGCTATTTCAAAAAAAATAGTACAGGCGCACGGCGGAACAATAAAAGCAGAAAACAGCGGATTGGGCGTAACTTTTACAATCACCCTTTCTGAAAAAATAAAAGAGAATAAAAATGAAGTTGAACACATTTAAAACACAGCATGAAAAAGATAATTATTGCGGATGATGAGCACAAAATATTAATGACGCTGGAATACAGCTTTAAGAAAAACGGCTATGACGTATTTATTGCAAGAGACGGAACCGAAGTATTAGAGTTTTTAAAAATAATGACTCCTGACGTGATTCTGCTCGATATCATGATGCCGAATCTTGACGGTTACAGCACGTTGGAAACCATTAAACAAGACGAAAAACTAAAAAATACAAAAGTTATTTTTCTAAGTGCGAAAAACAATCCTAAAGATATAGAAAAAGGATTGGAAATGGGAGCCGATGCATATGTTACAAAACCTTATTCAATTAAAAAACTGATGCAACAGATTGAAGAAATGTTTGAATGAATTTTCACACACCGTCATTGTGAACAAAGTGAAGCAATCTCAAATTTAAATCATTAAGTTTTAAATTAAGAAGTTAAGATTATTAAAAAAATTGCTTCGTCGCTTCGCTCCTCGCAATGACAAAATACGACGTAATATGCCAAACATTAATATGAATGCAGATCACTTATTTAAACAAAGCATAGAAGACAAAGAGAATTTCTGGAAAGAACAGGCTCAGGAAATTTCTTGGTTTGAATTCCCCACACAGATTCTTTCAAAAGACAAAAATAAATACACCCAATGGTTCTCCGATGGAAAGCCGAATATGTGTTATTTGTGTATCGACAAACATATTGAAGACGGTTTTGGAGAACAGATTGCGATTGTTTACGATTCACCCGTTACCAATCAAAAGAAAACCTACACTTTCAATCAGGCGAAAGAAGAGATTTCAAAATTGGCAGGAGGTTTAGTTTCATTAGGTTTGAAAAAAGGCGATACTGCTGTTATTTATATGCCAATGATTCCGCAAACCCTTTTTGCAATGCTGGCTTGCGCAAGAATCGGAGTGATTCATAACGTGGTTTTCGGAGGTTTTGCACCGCATGAATTGGTTGTGAGAATTGATGACTGCAAACCAAAAGCTTTAATTACAGCAACTGCTGGAATTGAAATTGCAAAAAGAATTCCTTATTTACCATTGGTTGAAAAAGCAATTGAACTCGCTCAGGATAAGGTTGAAAATATTATTGTTTATAATAGAAAATTAGTAGATAATCAACATGAAATGTTTGATGGATTAATTGATTACGAAGAATTGGTTCAACAATCAGACCCAGTTGGCTGCGTTTCGGTGGAATCGACTCACCCACTCTACTTATTATATACTTCCGGCACAACGGGAAAACCTAAAGGAATCACCCGTGATACAGGTGGTTATGCAACTGCTCTGAAATTTTCGATGAAATATATTTATGGAGTTGAAAAAGGAGAAACATATTGGGCAGCGTCTGATTTTGGTTGGGCAGTCGGTCACAGTTTTTCGGTGTATGGACCATTAATTAACAGAAATACAACGATTATTTTTGAAGGAAAACCTATCATGACTCCAGATGCAGGAACGTTTTGGAGAATTATTTCAGAATACAAAGTTTCTGCAATGTTTACCGCTCCGACTGCAATTCGAGCGATTAAAAAAGAAGATACGGATGGAGAATTGGTCAAAAAATACGATTTAAGCCATTTCAAAAAACAGTTTTTGGCTGGTGAAAGATGTGACGTCGCAACATTGGATTGGTTTGAAAAACATATCGGAGTTCCAGCAATCGACCATTGGTGGCAGACAGAATCCGGTTGGCCAATGTTGGGTTTAATGACTTTTGATGAAAATTACAAAATAAAAAGAGCTTCTGCCGGAAAACCCATTCCGGGACATGACATTAGGATTTTTGATGAAAACGGATATGAACTTAATGCTCATCAGGAAGGTTATTTAATCATAAAACTTCCACTTCCACCAGGCGCTTTACTTGGAATTTGGAACGATAATGACCGTTTTCAGGACAGTTATTTATCACAATACAAAGGTTATTATTTCTCCGGAGATGGTGCCATAAAAGATGAAGACGGCTATATTTTTATTACAGGGCGAGTTGACGATGTGATTAATGTAGCAGGACATCGACTTTCAACCTCTGAAATGGAGGAAATTGTTTCATCACACCCCAATGTTGCAGAATGTGCGGTTGTGGGTATTGATGATGAATTGAAAGGACAGATTCCTTTCGCTTCGGTAGTTTTAAAGAATGGTTCTACAATTTCTGAAGAAGATTTAGAAAAAGATATTGTAAAAATGGTTCGTGAAAAAATCGGGGCGGTTGCCTGTCTTAAAAACGTAATGATTGTCAAGCGCTTGCCCAAAACACGCTCAGGAAAAATTTTAAGAAAACTAATCAGAACCTTATTAGACGGAAAAGAATTTCAGATTCCGTCGACGATTGATGATGAAAAAATCATTGAGGAAATTCAACAGAAAATCAATAAATATAGGACTTAAACAAGAAATTAAACATACATTTAAATAATAAAATTTCAAAAAACGAGAGGGATATGAGAAATTATCAAATAGAAGATCTACCGCATTATTTTGAAGAATATAAAAAGTCTATTAAAAATCCTAAAAAATTCTGGGACAAGATTGCCGATCAAAACTTTGTCTGGTATCAAAGATGGAGTAAGGTCGTAAAATATGATATGAATGAAGCCAAAATCGTTTGGTTCAAAAATGCAAAATTAAATATCACTAAAAACTGCCTCGACAGACATTTGGCCGTAAGAGGAGAAAAAACAGCTATCATTTGGGAACCCAACGACCCGAAAGAGGAAGCTCAACATATTTCTTACAACGAATTATACACAAGAGTCAATAAAACTGCCAATGTTTTAAAGGAAATGGGTATCGAAAAAGGAGACAGAGTCTGCATCTATCTTCCGATGATCCCAGAATTAGCAATTACAATGTTGGCTTGTGCTAAATTAGGCGCAGTTCATTCCGTTATTTTTGCAGGATTTTCTGCTTCTGCCGTTTCTTCCAGAGTGAATGATTGCGGTGCAAAAATGGTAATTACTTCAGATGGAAGTTACAGAGGAAATAAAGTGTTGGATTTAAAACATATCATTGATGAAGCACTGGAAAAAACTCCGACTGTAGAATCTGTTTTGGTAGTAAAAAGAACGCACAACGAAATCAAAATGAAGGAAGGCAGAGATTTTTGGATGGCTGATTTATATGAAAAAGCATCTCCGGATTTCGTAACAATCATTATGGATGCAGAAGATCCGCTTTTCATTTTATACACTTCCGGCTCTACAGGAAAACCGAAAGGAATGCTTCATACTTCTGCAGGATATATGGTATATACGGCGTACACCTTTAAAAATGTATTTAATTATAAAGAGAATGATATTTACTGGTGTACCGCAGATATTGGATGGATTACAGGACATTCATACATTCTTTATGGACCGCTTTTAAATGGTGCAACCACTGTTATTTTTGAAGGTGTTCCAACATATCCAGAACCGGACAGATTTTGGGAGGTCATTGAAAAACATAAAATTACACAATTCTATACCGCTCCAACCGCCATTCGTTCTTTAGCTAAAGAAAGTACGGAATGGGTTGACAAACATGATTTGAGTTCATTAAAAGTGATCGGTTCGGTTGGTGAACCTATTAATGATGAAGCCTGGCATTGGTTTAACGATCACGTTGGAAAGAAAAAGTGTCCTGTTGTTGATACCTGGTGGCAGACTGAAACGGGAGGAATTATGATTTCACCGCTTCCTTTTGTGACACCAACAAAACCGACCTATGCTACGCTGCCTTTGCCCGGAATTCAGCCTGTTTTAATGGATGACAAGCGCAATGAAATTTCAGGAAATCAGGTGACGGGAAATCTGTGTATTCGTTTTCCTTGGCCGGGAATCGCAAGAACGATTTGGGGCGATCATCAACGATATAAAGAAACCTATTTTTCGGCTTTTCCAGGGAAATATTTCACTGGCGACGGTGCTTTGAGAGACGAAGTGGGATATTATAGAATTACAGGTCGTGTGGATGATGTGATTATAGTTTCCGGACATAATTTAGGAACAGCTCCGATTGAAGACAGCATCAATGAACATCCTGCTGTAGCAGAATCTGCGATTGTAGGATTTCCTCATGACATTAAAGGTAGTGCGTTGTACGGGTTTGTTATTTTAAAAGATTCGGGAGCCGACAGAAAGCAGGAAAATTTAGTAAAAGAAATCAATCAATTAATTTCAGATCAAATCGGACCGATTGCTAAACTGGATAAAATACAGTTTGTTTCCGGGCTTCCGAAAACACGTTCAGGAAAAATTATGCGTAGAATTCTGAGAAAAATTGCGGAGGGTGATTTCAGTAATTTCGGAGATATTTCTACTCTTTTAAATCCTGAAATTGTCGAGGAAATTAAAAATGAGAGAATAGATTAAACATAAAAAAGCGCAGAACGTTCTGCGCTTTTTCTTTATTAATTTTTAATGATTTTAATAGATTGTCTTCCGAGATTAGAATGAATATCAAGAAGATAATTTCCTTTAGGATAATTAAATTCCAATGAATATTTTTTCAGTCCTTTATCATTCACATCATCTTTCAGAATATTTTTAATAAACTTTCCGGAAGCGTCATATAAACCTACGATAATGTGATCCGAATGCATATAATGAACATTCAGATTAAGTTTATCTTTTATTGGATTGGGTGCAACCTCTACTTTTAATTTTCTATCTTGTTTTTCTTCAGAAATTTCCTGAGTTCCCAAATTTTCGGTTGTCATTTTGTAAATATTTGTTCCTGCGGCATACGCTAGATTATTATTAAGAATTAAAATTCTGTTTAAAGATCCGCCAATGCCAGTATTCGTCCAGGTATCTCCTCCATTGAAAGTTTCATAAAATCCTGTATTGTGACCGCCCATCCAGCCGTGAGTAGTGGATGTAAAACCAACTGCCTGTACGTAATGATCAGGGAAATCTTTCGTTTCCCAGGTAAAACCTCCATTGGTAGATTTTAGTAATTTTCCGGTGTTAGGAAGCTCAGATTCTATGGAGCAGAAAATATTATTACTGTCTAAAAGCTGTATTTTCCAGACATAATCGTTGGGAATATTACTGTTATAAACCTTAAACCATGTATTTCCACCATCCATTGTTTTGAGAACCACCGCTCCGTTTTGATCACTTCCTCCCGCAAAACCCACATTTTCATTTACGAAAGCAACTTCTACCAATGCTTCGGCATATGCTGACATATCAATATATTGCCAAGTGTTTCCGCTGTCGGTTGATTTGATGATGTAAGCAGGATAAAACCATGCACCACAGCCATAAACAGTAGAAGTTCCTACACAATCCAGACCGCAAATTGCTTGTGGGTATGGTGAAATGTTATCAACCCGCTGCCAGGAATTTCCGCCGTCTAAAGTTTTATAAAAGTCATTGTTTAATGTTCCTAGAAAACCAATATTCTCATTCAAAAATTCTATATTTCTGTAATATTGATTGGTGGCAGAACTTACAACCTGTTGCGTCCATGTTGTTCCGCCGTTTGTTGTTTTAAAAACTGCTCCGTTTCCACCTCGCGCTGCCCATCCCAAATTTTCATTTAGAAAAAAGGCATCATCATATCTACCAGTACCACTTGAAGGTGGATAAGAAAAAGCAGACCAAGTGTATTGTGCCTGTAAAAGTGATGTAAAGAGAGTAAAAGCGAATATAATTTTTTTCATGGTTATTTAATTTTTGAATGACAAATTTGAACTATTTAAAATAAGTATACAACAATTTTAAATCAACTTTTATTTAATACAGAGAAAAAAATATGATTTCAAAATCGACACAAATTAAACAGTTGTTCAATAGATAATCTCATAAATACATACAATAATACATAGATAAAATAATTAATAATAAATTTTATTAAAAAATAGTTAAAAATCAGAAAAATAATATTATCTTTAAATAACTTTAAAACTCATAGCCATGTCAAATATATTAGCTGGATTATTTGAGTCTCACAGCGATTACAAAAAACTGGAAACCGAACTGGAAAGTTCAGGTTTTGAAAATTCCGATTATATTGTGTATCTGGATGAAAAAGATCACCAATCACAATATATGGCGAGCGTTTCGGTAGAAAATAATGAATATGCAGATAAAGCAAAAAATGTCTTTACACAAAATGCTGTTAAAAAGACCTACCTGTTTGAGAATATGAATATTGAAAATGAGTCTTATGAAAAACTAAAAAGATATATTAATGCAAGAAACCGAGCTGAAATTCATAACAGTCCGGATGTGAAAATAAAAGTTTCTACACAAGGCATTGACTCTGAAGTAAAATTTTAAACCCAAGATAAAAACTAACAACCGGAAATCCGTAGAACCTTCTACGGATTTTTCTTATTTGAAAAGTGCGAAAATTTTCGTATTTTCGTTTAAATATAGGCATTTGCACAGATGAGTTACGATTTAGAACAGGAAAACAAAGAGATCCTTGCGAGGTATAAGGATCTGATTTCTAATACATATAGAACTTTGGATGAGGAAAATAATAAACTCATCCGAAAAGCATTTGATATCGCTTTAGATGCACACAAAGATCAACGAAGAAAATCTGGTGAACCTTACATTTACCACCCTATCGCAGTTGCCAAAATTGTTGCTACGGAAATTGGTTTGGGAGCAACTTCCATTGCCTGTGCGCTTTTGCATGACGTTATCGAAGATTCAGATTATACCTATGAAGATTTAAAGAAAATTTTTGGTGAAAAAATAGCCAACATCGTGAATGGATTAACAAAAATATCCATCATGAATCATCAGAATATTTCTGTTCAGTCTGAAAATTACAGAAAACTTTTACTTACACTTTCCGAAGACTTTAGAGTCATTTTAATAAAAATTGCAGACCGACTTCACAACATGAGAACGTTGGAAAGTATGGTTCCGGACAAGCAGAAAAAAATCGCTTCTGAAACTGTTTATATTTATGCTCCGATGGCGCACCGTTTGGGTCTGTATAATATTAAATCTGAATTGGAAGACTTATCATTAAAATACAACAATCCTGAAGTTTATGGTGAAATCACCGAAAAATTAGAACTCGCAAAAGAGAACCGTGAAAGATATATTCAGGAATTTACACAAGAAGTTTCTCAAAAATTAGAAGAGGAAGGACTACATTTCAAGATAAAAGGAAGGGCAAAGGCAATTTCTTCTATTTATAGAAAAATGCTAAAGCAAGGAGTTTCTTTTGAGGAAGTCTTTGATAATTATGCCATTAGAATCATCTATAAATCTGACGCTAAGAATGAAAAATTCCTTGCCTGGAAAATTTATTCTATCGTAACTGATGTTTATCACAGTAATCCATCGAGGATGCGTGACTGGATTACTCAGCCCCGTTCGACGGGTTATGAAAGTTTGCATTTAACCGTTTTAGGTCCTGACAAAAAATGGATTGAAGTACAGATCCGTTCTGAAAGAATGGATGAAATCGCAGAAAAAGGTGTGGCGGCTCACTACAAATACAAAGAAGGTTACAAACAAAGCTCCGATGACCGGAATTTTGAAAACTGGGTGACCGAAATCCGTGAAGTGCTGGAACAGCAACAGAATCTTTCCACCTCGGAACTTTTGGATAATATAAAACTTAATTTATATTCAAAAGAAGTTTTTGTATTTACACCAAAAGGTGAAATTAAAATTTTACCAACCAATGCTACGGCACTCGATTTTGCATTTTCCGTTCACTCAGATTTGGGAATGAAATGTTTAGGCGCAAAAATCAACGGTAAATTGGTTCCAATCTCTTATGTTCTTCAAAATGGAGATCAGATTGATATTTTATCTTCTCAAAATCAAAAACCAAAATCCGACTGGCTTGAATTTGTAGTTACATCAAAAGCTAAATCTAAGATTAAGAGCTATTTAAACTCACAAAAAAATCAATTGGTAGAAGATGGAAAAGAAATTCTACAGAGAAAACTTCGTCATGCTAAAATTAATTTTAACGATGAGGAAATCAATAAACTTCAAAAATTCTTCAATCTAAAAAGTTCACAGGAACTATTCTTAAAATTCCAAAGTAACGAACTCGATGTCAGCAGTTTAAGAAAATATATTGAAAGTAAAAATGTATTTAACAACTTACTTTCAAGATTCAGAAAATCTCCAACGAAAAATTCGGTTTATATAGAACCAAAGGAGCAAAATCTGGATATGATCGTCTTTGGAAAGGACGAAGAGAAGTTAAATTATACGTACGCAAAATGTTGTACGGTAATTCCCGGTGATAAAATTTTTGGTTTTATTACCATTTCTGAAGGAATTAAAGTTCACAGTGACAGCTGTCCAAATGCGATTAATCTCCGTGCCCAGTACGATTACAGGGTAATTCCTGCCAAATGGGTGAACGCTGAAAGCTTCAAAAACAGAGTGAAAATTGAGATTGAAGGTCTTGACAGAATGGGGATGATTAACGATATTACTACCGTGATCAGCGGATCGATGGGAATGGATATGAAAAGTATGTCGATTGAATCCAATGACGGAATTTTTACAGGAAATATTATTCTTGAAGTTAAAAACAGAAGCCAGTTGGAGCAGACCTTTAAAAAACTGAACGACATTAACGGTGTGTCAAGAATCAGGAGAATACAATCTTAGAAATGAATTTATCTATATACTTTAAGAAATTTTTACAAAGCAATCAATCTTCGGGAATCATTTTGATTTTTTGCGTTTTAATATCATTATTAATTGCAAATTCTTCTGTTGCCGAAAATTTTCAACAGCTTTTAGATCAGGAAATCGGGACAGAAATTTTTCACTTACAATACCCTGTAAGTATTTGGATCAATGACGGATTAATGGCGATATTCTTTCTATTAGTTGGTCTTGAAATCAAAAGAGAGATGTTGGAAGGCGAACTTTCATCTTTCAAAAATGCGTCATTACCAATTTTTGCAGCGATTGGCGGAATGTTGGTTCCGGCAGTTATTTATACGATTTTTAATTCAGGAACGGAATATGCAAATGGCTGGGGAATTCCGATGGCTACAGATATTGCTTTTTCTCTCGCAATTATTTCAATGCTTGGGAAAAGCATTCCGAATTCCATTAAAATTTTTCTTGCAGCGTTAGCAATTGTAGATGATTTGGGGGCAATTTTAGTAATTGCTATATTTTATACCGAACAAATCCATTGGATGTATTTATTATTATCTTTTGGTGTTACAGCTTTATTGTTTTTATTAAATTTCTTAAAGGTTACGAAAATTATTTTCTATATTATTCCCGGATTATTTTTATGGTATTTCCTTCATCATTCAGGAATTCATGCTACGATTGCGGGAGTTGTCTTGGCATTTTCAATTCCAACGAATATTTCTAATGTAGAAATTTCACCTTTGGAGAAGCTGGAACATCAACTTCATTTTCCTGTAAGTTTTTTAATCATGCCTATTTTTGCTTTGACTAATACGAATATCACGTTTACTAATGATATGATTTCCGGATTGACAAGTACTTTAGGATTGGGAATTATTGGCGGTTTGGTTATAGGAAAATTAATAGGAATTAATCTGTTTTCGCTGATCGCTATTAAACTAAAATTAAGTTCTTTACCTCAAAACAGTTCGTGGACACAAATGATTGGTGTAGGATTTCTTGCCGGAATCGGTTTTACCATGTCAATTTTTATCGCTTTACTTTCTTTCAAAGGAGAAATTGAAATTCAGGATGAAGCAAAGTTTGCGATTTTAATTGCGTCGTTTTTGGCAGCCGTTTTAGGATTTATAATTTTAAGAATAAGTTCTAAAAATAGGAAAATTTTACAGGAAGATTAATTTTTATTTTTATCACTTTTCATAGTAGCTTCAGAATTAGCGATATGATAATTTTCGGATTCTTTTTTTAATTCATCAGACAACAATTTTTCTATCCTCAATTTCCTAAGAGCCATATTTAATTCGTTTCCGAAAAGAAGCAAATATACATTTACATTCACCCATACCATTAACAATATCATACTTCCGATAGAGCCATAAAGCACATTGTAACGGGCAATATTCTTTACATACAAAGCAAAACCATACGTTGTTACCACAAATAAAACAGTGGTAAGAATTGCCCCTGGAATTGCCTGTCGGAATCTTGCAATTCTCACCGTTCCCAACCAATAAAATAAAGTTAAAAGTATAAAATAGAATACCGGAAAAGAGACAAAACCAATCAGTTTGGAAAGGTTATCGACGAGCCATGAAATCTCATAAACAGGCGTATACGGTCGTAATACAACTTCTGAATAATATACACCAAAAAGCGCTAAAAACACAATACTTATAAAGCCGATGGTAATAAAAAAGGAAAGAATAAATTCTTTAACATCAGTCATTTTTTCTTCCTGATTTTCGTTGAATCCATTAATCAGAGAAAATGTTCCATTGGTGGCAAAAACCAAAGCCAAAACAATTGTTAAATTACTGATTCCTTTCATATTAGGAATAATATTAGTCTCGATATAACCCCGTACGTCGTTTTCCATTTTAGCAGGAAAAACATTATGGATCAGCACTTCAAAGATATAATACTGAAGCTTGTCATAATGCGGCATATACGGTAAAATCGACAACAGGAAAAGTAAAAAAGGAAATAAGCTGATCGTAAAACTCCAGGAAATTGCCGCTGCTTTACGCCCAATTTTGTCTTTGAAAACTCCTTTAATATAGATTTGAAACATTTGCCAAAGCGATATTCCCAACAAGGGAATATGGATATCATCAAAGAATTCCTGAACTTTCAAGATAAATTTCGGAAGTTTTATAGCCATTTTACTTTATGATATTATCTATTTTATCAAAATTTTTGTTTACAAATGTAGGGGAATTAAACCGGAAACCAACTCCTACTCTAAACAACCACTGCGTAGTTGAATAAAAATTCTCATTGGAACTGTTGATCCAGTTGAGCTGAGTTCCGCCACCGAAAAACCATTTTCCGTTATCATAACCTACTCGTGCATTGGAATATAATCCGAAATTAAATTCATGAAAATCATCATCTAATAATTTAGAATAATAAAATTCGGGATAAACTTCTACGATTGCATACCAATTTGCTTTGATTTTTTTCTGAACTCCTCCACCCGATCGTAAAGCAATTCTAATATCTTTTGACGGAGAATCATTTTCATTTTGAGTAAAAATTTCGTTCTGATAAATCGTTTTATTAAGATCACTGAGAATATTATACTGATAAAAAAGTCCGGTACTTATTACAAAAACATCCTTCAATGGTTGGTAAGTCATATTATTAAAGCTTCTGTAATCAGTTTTATTTCCCAACCACAAATAACTGGTTTCCCCTTTGTATGAACGATATTTTGCATCAGGAAACTGCAGATAACCTTCCTGATTAAAGTCGTTACCATATAGTAAACGCATAAATTCTTTGGTATCCTGAAAATACAACCCAGTCACTTGACTGAAATAAACATACTGCCTAATTTTTGGATTTAAAAAGAATGTAAACCCAAAGTTGAAATATTTTGACTTTCCTTTTTCCGGATCGTCATTGTTGATTCTTGTTAGTTTTGGGGCAAAAGAAAAACTTACATCCAACCATCGATACCGCAGAAAAAACTCCGTGTAAAAAGCATCATTAGGTCTCAATCGAAAAATTTTATCCTGATATAATAAGCCAAAATTATTGTGGAGGTAACTCAATCCCGTAACGACCGAAATTTTCTTATCATCTTCCTTGAGATATTTTTGGGTCTGATCATCATTAACTTCCTGTGCATAAGAAATTAATGAGAAATATAAAAACAGAGAAGAAAGAATTTTTGCTTTCATCGAGTTGGTGTTACCACAAAAGTAATGATTTTTTTAAACTTAAAATGTATGAAACTATTTCCCCAACCCTAAAGGGAGTAATACATTATGACTTTCTTTAATTTATGAATATCTTTGAACTTTAATAACTAAAGACAGAACATGCAGATTAATTTGCTTTGTATCGGCAAAACAGACGATAAGGAAATCACTTCTTTAATTAATTATTACCTGAAACGCCTTCCCAAACACTGGAATTTTGAAATTATTGAAATTCCTGACGTAAAAAATGCGAAAAACCTTTCTCCGGATCTTTTGAAAAAAGAAGAAGCAAAACTGTTTATGAACCACATCGACAGAACTGATCTCGTGATGATTCTGGATGAAAAAGGAAAACAGTTTACCAGCCGGGAATTTGCACAAAAAATTGATAACTGGATGAATTCATCAGTGAAAAAAATTCATCTATTAATTGGCGGAGCTTACGGATTTTCGGAAGAAATATACACCAGAGCCAACGAAAAAATGTCATTATCTAAAATGACATTTACGCACCAAATGATCCGGTTATTTATCGTTGAACAAGTCTATCGTGCCGATCAGATTTTACAGGGAAAACCTTATCATAACGATTAAAATTTTAAACTGGTCTAAACTTTTAAATTAATCTGTCTTTTTGCCTCACCTACCACAAACGCAACAGAATTCGCAATATTAAAACTTCTGATTAATTTTGACATTGGAATGGTCAGATGATTTTTAAAACGATCTAAAACGTCTTTACTCAAACCAACACTTTCTTTTCCGAAAACAAGCCAGTCCCCATCTTGAAAATCAGTTTCCAGATAGGACTTTTCAGCGTGTGAACTCATCAGGAAAACACGGGACAAATCAGGAATAACCTTCATCCATTCATCTACATTTTCATATTCGGTAACATCAAGATGAACCCAATAATCCAAACCTGAGCGTTTCAAATTTTTATCATCAATTACAAATCCAAACGGATGAATCAGATGTAATTTACTTTCGGTTCCTACGCATAGTCTTCCGATATTTCCTGTGTTGTTGGGGATTTCCGGTTCTACAAGAACAATGTTTAGCATGATATTTTTTTACTGACTGCAAAAATAGCTAAAACAAATCAGGTTTTGGCTAAAGCCTATTTTTATTTATAAAAAACGAAAACGGGCTAAAGCCCGTCCCTATTGATATTTTAAGTTAATTTTTAATATAAATTAAAATTATTTTTTGATTTCACATTTAGCATATTGCTCCAATAACAAGGGCTTTTCATATCCTAAACTTACCGCTTTATCTAAGCTCGCACATGCCTCTTTTGTTTTTGCTGTTTCAAATAAAATCAACGCTTTATTTACATGAGCCTGAGCAAATTTCGGGTCAATTGCAATGGCTTTGTTTACATCGGCAAGAGCTTCTTTATTTTTCTTTAATTTAAAATAAACATCCCCTCTCCCGCTGTATAAAAGCGATTCCGGTTTTTCCGAGATTAATGTATTGTAATCTTTTAAAGCACCTTCCAGATCACCGCTATTCTTTTTAAGATTTGCCAATCCCGTTCTTGCGTAGATATTGTCTGGCGCAAAAGTTAAAATATGATTTAAATCTTTTGCTGCTAAATCTTTCTTGCCTAAATTTTCATATACTTTAGCACGGGTAAGATACATATCGGCATTTTCAGGCTCAATTTGAAGACCTTTGTTAAGATAATCAATTGCTGCCTGCTTATTTCCTTTCTGACCGTGAATAGAGCCTAAATTTGCATACACCGCAGCCGACATAGGATTAGATTTTAAAGCAGATTCATAAGATTTAAAAGCAGAAGTTGTTTTGCCTAGTCTTCTTTGAGCCGTACCCAAATTATTGTAGTATTCTGACTGTAATTTTTGAATTTTTTCACTTTGAGCCAATTTAGAATATTGCTCTTCGGCACATTTATAATCTGCTTTTTGGAAGCAGTCTTCCGCCGTTTTTTTATCCTGTGCGTAGAAATTACCTGCTGTAAAAGCCACTGCCAGAATGAATAGATGTTTGTTCATATAGAATTATTTTGCTTGTTGATCACTTTTTTTGCGAGTGCGCCAAAAATTACGCCCAATAAAGATCCAACAAACGCTCCTACCAAAATATCTATCGGGAAATGCACTCCTAAATAAATGCGGCTATACGATACAACGACAGCCCACACAAATATAGCATAAGGAAACCATTTAATTTTATTTTTTAACAAAATACTCAGGTAAGATGCCAAAAGGAATGTGTTGGAAGCATGTGCAGAGTAAAATCCGAACTGTCCGCCACACTTTACAATTCTCATGTGATGCTCCAAAGTAGGATCATGACAAGGTCTTAATCTTGCAACTCCAAACTTAAAAATACTGGCTAACTGATCTGAAACGGTAACCCCGATCGCTATGAATATCAGGATAAAAATTAATGATTTTACCTTGTAATTCTTATACAAAAAATAACATAAAATAATGTATAAAGGAACCCAGATCCATGTACTGGAGATGAGCATCCAAAATTGGTCGAAAGAAGAATTTCCCAAATTATTGAGAAACAAAAAGACCTTTTTATCTTCCTGAACGATCTCCTCCATGTATTATCTACTTACAGGACCTTCGTAAGATTCGTCGTCAGAAGGCTTTAGTTTAGGAGCTTCGTCTGATGCTTTTGGTTCAGAAATAATATCTTTATCGATATCTTTCATCGGATTAAAATCTTTTGCAGCATCTTTTACCTTCTCGATTTCGCGCTTAATCTCAGAAACAGGATTGTCTGTTTCTTTCATGATTTCAGTTTTGATGTCTTCCACTGCGCCACGCATTTTTCTTACACCCGACCCTAAGTCACGCGCAATCTGAGGAAGTTTATCCGGTCCGAATAATACAACGATCGCAACTGCAATCAATGCCATTTCTCCAATGCTTAATTCCATGATGTAAAATTACAAAAGATATATGAATCTGAATGTGAAATATTAATTTTTAATAAAATATTAAGTTTACGGTTAATTTTATATCTTTCTTATCAGTTAATACGTTTAAAATCCTTTAATAATGACATTTATATGTCTTGATAAGTTATTTTTATTCAACAACATCTTTCCGGATTTCTTTTTTCTTAAAATTAAAATAGGTAAGAAAAACACTTATTGCCATTAAAATAAATGCCAAAAAGAACGGTGCACCCGGAAATCTGAATGACGATGTTTTTTCACTAAAGTGATAAAAAAGATTCGTCATCAACGGTGGACCGATTGTAGAAGTTATACTCATTAAACTCGTTAAAGCACCTTGCAATTCACCTTGCTCATTCGCCGGAACACCTTTAGAAATTACAGACTGCAACGAAGGTCCGCAAATCCCTCCTAAACAATATGGAATAAGAATTACAAACATCATCCAGCCTTCTGTGGCAAACGAAAACAGCAACATTCCTATTGCATATAAAGCAAGAC
>Ga0308171_1000740_pt1 | contig 58230 bp, 52 predicted proteins | sample PhyGR1_FD_202135 | JGI IMG/M metagenome (GOLD analysis project Ga0308171, IMG submission 202135) | Phyllosphere microbial communities from UC Gill Tract Community Farm, Albany, California, United States - DLSLSG.R1 | ecosystem: Host-associated > Plants > Phyllosphere > Unclassified | place: USA... | reverse complement strand
GATGTTCCGCAATCCGCTCCCATTGCTCGTCCGTCAGCGTGCGTCTGCTCATGATCTGGCTCCTTCGCCAGCCTTGAATCAGAACTCACCGACAAGGGGAATCCTCAAATGCAGACAGGACCTAGGGCCGATCGACATTCAGCGCTGCCTTTCCGTCCCTCGCCCCTCGCAGAGGGGAGAGGGTTGCGCAGACTTGGTCTTTGCGAAAGCAAGGGCTTAGTCGGAGCTGGGTGAGGGGTCCATGCGCGCAGCGCCCGAGCCTTTAGGCTCGCTCACCCCCTCACCCAAGCTGCGCTAGCCAGCAGGCTGGCAAGCTTCGCTAACCCTCTCCCCTGTCCAGGGGAGAGAAGAAGCAATTCTGAATGATCCGACCTAAGTCATCATCCATAGCCGCGCGGAGCCGACGCCGATCATCAGCATGACATTTCTTGGAAGGGGATATGGGGCGGGCGCTTGCCCGGCCTGCGGATCAGATCGCCTGATCCCGGCAAATGTGTCCTACGCCAATAAGGTTTGGCGTAGCGCCTCTCTATGTCAATCGAATTGTCCGGGATGAAGTGACAACCGCTATGTCTGCGATTGCAGGTTTCGGACAATCTTCGTGTCCGCTTCAGCTAAGTGGCTGGTTTAGCTTGGGGTCGCCTCGCGATTGAAACGTCTGTAGATTGCAACGGCGATGTAAAAGGCGAAGGAGTCGTAGCGACGTGCCGCACATTGAGAAGGCGGATCTCGCCCGGATGGTAGCGGCGGGCAAGATCAGTGCGATCAGCGTCGACACCAGTGTGTTCGATCGGTTCACGTGCAATCTCGATTCGGCCGCACTGATGGCTATGCAGCAGTTCGCCGCCTCGCCCGTCGAGTTTCTGATCACTGACGTAGTTATCGGCGAGATCCGCGCGCACATGGTCCGGGACGCAGAGAGGGTCACGGACGCGTTGAAGGCCGCGTTGAAGGATCTGATGCGCCATAGACGGCCCGACGTGAGGGCGATTGAGGGCGTGCCGGAGTTCCTGTCCGTCCACGGAGATGTGGCGGAGGAGGTGGATGGGCGGATTCAGCGCTATCTAGCCTCTACGGAGGCAACGGTGCTCGCAGCGGGCGACTTGGTCGACCTGAACGACCTGATGGCGCGCTACTTCGCGGTCGAGCCGCCTTTCGAGGCGGGTAAGGGCAAGAAGGCCGAATTTCCCGATGCCATCGCGCTGTTGGAACTGGAGACTTGGGGCCGGGGTCATCGACGTCACGTACTGGCCGTGGCGGAGGACAAGGGCTGGGCAGATTTCGCGCGTAAGGCGGAGTGGGTAATCGTCACCGACGGGTTGCCCGCAACGCTGGCGCTTTTCCACCAGGACGAGGCGCATAACGTAACGCGGGCCGCGTCTCTCTTCAACGAGAAGGAGCGTGCCGCGAATGCGTGGCTCGTCGACGCGGTCGATCGCTATGTCGATCGCGTCAATCCGGAGGTGCAGGCTCAATCGCACTTCTTCTGGGAGGCGGAGCTGGAGGACTATTCGGTGATTGAGGTCGAGCCTCCCACCGTTGAGGAGATGACGGTGATCGGCTCCGACGTCGAAACTCTGACCCTGTCGTTCGTCGTCAGTGCAACCGTCAGGGCGGAGGCGAACTTTGTGTTCTCGATTCGAGATTCCGTCGATGGGGATTACATCGGCCTAGGAAGTGCAATCTATACCAAGGACGTGCCGCTCGACGTGCCGGTCGTTGCGAGGATCTCAAGGGTTGGCGGTCCTGATGACGCGGTGGAGGATCTCTCCATCGACGGACCCCGGAGCGTAGTGTTCGATTTCGGCGGCGTGGAACCCTCCGAGCGACGCGATTGATCGCTTATCACGACAACGTCGATACGCTGCACCGAGGAGGCTCGAACGGCGTCGAGCAGGCAAACAATTGAAAGCTTCGCCGCTGGCGCAGCTTGTTCATCGGTGACGTCGACCGGCGAGACTTACGGCGATCATTTGTTTCGGCTGATGGGTTCGAAGAAGGCGGACCAGATCTGCTCCGCGACCTCCTCGTGTCCGATCGTCTTCTCCCGAGAGCCGGTGTAGCTGCCGAAAAGGCTTTTGAAGGCCAGGTCGTCATCCTCACACGCGACATAGAAGGAGCCATTCGAGGTGTTGGTCGCACCGTCGTCCGAAAGGTGGAAGCTGATGGCGCCCGTCGCGCGATGCATGCCGCCTAAGTACACCGTGATCGCGGCTGCCTTGCGGCCATCGCGGTAGGCCGACGCGGTGAACCGGTTGGCGTCTAGGTTGACGATTGACCCCTCGACGTCGGGCGCCCGCTTCTGAACCTCATCGATCGAGTTCGCGAAGAACTCAGTCACGAAATCGAAGGTCTGCCGAACAAAACGATCCCGATCGAGGTCGGTGAGCCGTCGTTCAACGGCGACGTTCGCGGATCGTGGTCTGGAAACCACGGCTGCGGAACCTGAATCACGCTCAACACGGACGGCGGTTGGATCTTGGCGCTTAAGAAGCCCGCTGGAGGCATGAAGCGCGGTGCGCACGTCGCGCGCCACGTCGAGCCACGCTTCGTCCCTGTCCGGCCACGACTTGACCGGACGGTTGTCACGCGGTGTTCCGCGCAGCTTTGCCAAAGGCGTGTTCTGCCAGTCGCAATGTCGAACGATCACCGGGACCACCCTTGCGGCTCCCGATGCGTCTCGCTCGAGGGCACGCCTCATCTCGCGTGAATAGCAGTATTCCGAGTTTATGAAGTCGGGGCTGACTAGACAGAGGATCACGTCCGCTTCCTCAAGATAGGCGTCGATCGCTTCGTCTAGGTGCGCGCCCGCAGGAATTCGACGATCATGAAACGCCTCGATCAGACCCTCTCGCTTAAGGGTGGCAAGATGCGTCTCTAGTTCGTTCCGAAGTTCCTCGTCCTGGTGGCTGTATGAGAAAAATAGCTTGGCCATGCCGCAAGATGCGCCCCAATCACTATTGCTGCAATGGCTTGGGGCTCGTTCCGCCCGGCAATCGGCTGGGCGCCCCCCAGAACACAACGGCCGCCGCGGCCTTGGCTAGGTGCCCCGCTGCGTTTTCGAAAGACGGCAGATCGAGGAGGATGGTGCGTGCGCGTTGATGTGCGCGATGCCGTTACAAGACCTTCGTCTCGGTCCTTCTACGGCGTTCAGCAGCCCAGCGCGGCGAGCGCCTCCTTACGATCATAGAGATCGCCTTCCCGGGTGTACACGTTCAGGCTCGAGAGGATCCCGTTCATACGGCGCGTCGTGGTTCCAGCGCGCGCCGCGAGCTCGCGACGGGAAACGAACCGCTTCGCAATCCGCAGCACCTCGACCGCGGGCACGGTACGGTGCAGCCCTTGGCGCGATTCCCACCTGTCCAGAAGTCCTTCCGCGACTCGGCCCTCAGTGTTCAGCACCCCAAACGCGTCACTCTTCGACATGTGATCAGCGAAGCGCAGGTCCGCGTCGTCGAAGCCGTTCACGAGATTCTGCAGGACCGGCAGAGCGCATGCGCGGAGAAGCAGCCTGTTCGCCAGCGGCTCTTCACCGGGTAGAAGGGCGAATGGGATGCGCCCCTCGCGCAGCGCAACGAGCGTGACGCTCCACGGTTTGAGCCTGCCGCCAACCGACCACATCGCGTGTTTGAGACAGACGTCGAAGCCGCTACTTTCAGGGGAGGCGCTCTGGCTAACCAAGTGTTCCACAAAGTGGTTGAGACTCGCGATCTCAATCTTTTTCCTGTCCGGCACGCTGTTGTCGACCGCGTCAGGAGAAGGAGTCAGGACGCCGAGGACGATCAGCTCCTCTACTGCGCGGAAGGTGCATCCGATGCTGGCGGCCGCCCGCTCAGCCATTAGGCCCTCGGCCGAACGGCGGCGCGAGCGTTCGATCTCGGAAGCGGGCAGCATAGGCATGATCCTACCCTCATCGGACAGACCCAGCACGGAATGGAGAAGCCCAGCCCGCCTGAAGCGCGCTACGTTCCCCGCCTTGACGCCGGATGCCTTTGAGAACCGCCGTGGGTCGACGTGTCGTGCCTGCCGATCGGACACGACGTCGAGAATATCCGCCACTGCCTTCCGCAGCGGAAGAGGGATTTCCTCGCGTTCCGCTAAGCCGAGGAAGAACTGCGTTGCTCCCCTGTTGCCGTCGCCGAAGCGTCCCGCTCGACGAGCCAGTCTGCGATCGCACTCCCCGAGGAACGCATCAGGCCATCCGACCATCATCTCCCAAGCGACGGCGACCCCCTTTGCGATCTCTGCCGGATCGGTCGACGTGCCGAGCAGATGTCGATGCCGCTCCATGCGCAGCTTCGGATCGACGACTCCTCCCACGGCGCAGAGAAGGTCCATGCAGCCGTCCGACCCAAGCACGCGCAACGCCTCGGGAAGGGCGTTCAGGCTCTCCGCCCGCCTTGCATCGTCGTGATGAAGCAGTCCGGCGGCGAGACGCAGCGCAGGCCGGAGTTCGTTCGGCACCTCATTGGTCGAACCCCCGCAAAGGGGGGTGGTGCACCCGTCGCAGAGTTCGGGTCCCCATGCGCGCGACCATCCTTGGATGGTGCCGCAGGCGTGGCAGGTGTCCGTGACGAACGTCCACGACGTTTCGCAGAACGGAAGCGGCCGCAGCTGCCACGAAGCCCGGTGCCAGCCATGTTTCCGCAGCGTGACGGGAGAGAAGCGGCGGATTCGCTTCTCGAGCAGTCTGGCGTCGATCGAGACGCCGAAGAAGTCACGCCGCCGACCGTCATCAGCGAGAATGGGATGGCTCCGCGCGATCAACTCGCCCACCTTCAGGTCGAGGCAGTTGGCGACTTGGGCCAGCTCATCGAGTCCGATCGAATGGTGCACGAGATCGAGCAGCGACGTACCTACCTCAGCCAGCACGCCGCGGATCGTCCTTTCACCGAGACCGGCGGCGGCTTCGAGAACAAGACCGCCCAGCGACTGGCCCGGCTTGGCGACGATCGGATCAGTGGTCGTCATACGTCCTCCTCTTCGATTGCTTCGTCCTCTTCCATTCCTTCAGCATCGCCGGCTTCTTGGCAGGTGGTATCGATCTGGGGTGCCGGTCCGCCGGTCGCCCGATCAAGGAAAGGGTTGCGCCCGACCAGCCGCTGCCTGATGCAGTACTGCTGCACTCCCTCTGCGAGGTCCTCCCGCGCGATCGTGACTGCGCCACGCCGGAGCGCTAGAACCAATGCGCTCCTGACCGTCTTGACGATGGCGCGAAGCTTCCCCCGCGACGCGCGGCAGAGGAATTTTGGCACGTCGCCTTCGGCTAGGTTGGCAGAATGAAGCAGCAGCCCCTCGTCGACCATGAGCTCGTCAAGCTCGGCGAGGAATTCGGTCATCAGTTCCCTGTCGGCCTCGCGTTCCCAGAGAAGCGGTTGGAGATCGACACCGTCGTCGAGGCGCTCGCGCACGGAAGGTGCCCCGCGGAGCACCGTGTCCGCCTTCTCACTGCCGGCGAAGACCACCGGACAGATCGACGCGTCCATGATTCGCTCCTGAATCGACAGGGCGATTGACGAACTGATGGTCGGGCGTCGCGCCGCCCTGTTGAATTCGTCGATGAGAAGCAGCCGAACCTGATGCTGCCGCATAAGATCCGTGGCGCGAGCCCACTGCGCGCTCTCCTTGCCCGCATCGGGCCGCTTCGCTCCGAAGGACGTCAGGATCGCCTGCGGAACGGAGTCGGTCGTTCCGCGGACGCTGATCTCGATCCGAAGCGCCGGTCGTTCCCCAGCGGCGGCGTCGGCGTTAGCCGCCCGTTCCGCCATCTTCAGCGTCTCGCTCTTTCCAACGCCGATCGGTGCCACGAGGAAGCCGCCACCGCACGATGCGCCGGGAGGCCGACCCTCCGCTCCGTGCATGATGGAGAGGATGTCCTCGGCGGCGTCGGTGTGCGGCGGGAAGTCGCAGCGGAGGGCATCGTAGACGCTCTTCGCCTTCCCGATCCTCCGGCTGCGCTGCCGCGGGGTTTCGGCTGCGGAGGGCGCGAAGCGCCATTCCGCGCTCACTGGAGACCTCCGCGCGAGAGGCGGCCGCGGCGTGCGACGACGGGTGCGGAACCCCGTATTTCCGGCTCGAGGAAAGGGTCGGGCGGGGTTCCGCCATCCTTGATCCCCTTGCGACTGCCGAGGATCTCCATGTCGAGGGCCGTGTAGCTCGCCAGATCGGCCGTGATGAAGCCCTCGAAGTCGCCCGCATGCGACCCGTGGAACTCGAGATCGACGATGTTGCCGGTGATGGCCTTCAGGCGCGGGATCTCCATGAGTCTCGCCACTTCGGCGCGGCTGCGGGCCCTCGCCTTCGGATCGATGGAGCGGATGGCGGCGATGCGACGGCTGCGGACCCGGATGCGGTCCTCTGACGTCCTGAAGGCAAGACTTTTCGCCTTCGCGCGCTTGTGAAGGTCGAGGTGGAAGGCGAGCGGCATGCCGTTCGCGTACTCCTCGTCGGCGCACAGCAGCTCGACGTAGTCCTGGCTCACCTTGTTCCAGACCCAGATCCGCGAGATGTCCATGGGATCGAACCGGAACATCACCTTGGCAGCCGCGTCCTGACGGCGCCTGCGACCGGGCTCCGCTTTGACGAGGTCGTTCAGCAGGTCCGGGACCCGCGTCGCGTGGTGGTAGCGCAGACCCCATCGGGTGACGCCGCCGGCATCGACCTCCGCGTCGGGCACGATGTCCATGGTCTCCAGTCGGAAGCGACGCAGATCGCGGAAGTTCATGATCCCCTTCCGCGCCGCCTCGCGCTCGAAGAACGAGGCCGGGGTCTCGTCGCGGATGCCGTCATGCGGCTCGGTGTTGTACTCCGCGATCCACCAGTTCGCGACGGCCTCGAGTTCGGCCATGATGACGACCGCTTCCTCCTCGCCGTCGTAGCCTAGCCGTCGCGCCTCCGCGATCGGCAGAACGCGTCCGCTCATCTCCTGACAGATGCCGGCGTTGGCGGTACCCATCGCACGCTCCCCGACGGCGCGGTATCGCGGACTCTTGATCGGACAGTAACGGATCGAGAAGCCGAGGCCCCGGGCAGCCGCCTCGAAGAAGACGGATCTGAATTCGGTGGCGTTGTCGACGATGATCGTGTCGGGTCGACCGCGAAGACGGCGGAGGATCGGGTAGCGCTTGAGCAGCTCGGCTGGCGGCCGCTTGGGCATCGCCATGCGCCGCAGCGTCTCGCCGACGGTCCAGACGGACGGCGGAACGAAGGAGATGAGATGGGCGATGATCGCCCGCGTGCGAACGTCGATGGCCAGGGTCAGCCAGGGACGGCCGAGCACCATCTCCCGTTCATCGTCCACCACGTAGACGTCGATCGGAGTGTGGTCGATTATCACGTACTGCATGACGTGATCGGCCTTCATCGGCCGACCGGCGCCTTGCCAGTCCTGCTTCTTGGCCTCGACTCCCTTCTTGGCGGCCTCCGTCTCGGTCTCGAGAAGATCCCTTGCCCTCCGCTGGAAGGTCCTCAGCGAGACCATCTTGTAGGGCTTCGACGGCCGCGCATGCTTGGGGTGTCGGTCGTCGTTGATCAGCTGGATCTCATCGGCGTAGAGCGAGTATGCGCCGGCAATGCCGCCGGTTACCGTCTTGTACTTCAAGACGTGCTTCCACAGGATTTCGGCTTCCACGTCGGTCCGGCGGGATCGCGCCAGCCTGCCAACGAGGCGGATCATCTGTCGCGGGTGCCGGTTTCCGGGGGTGCCGCGCGTTGCGCGCCACTCCTTGAGCGTCCGAGCCGGATCGTGGTCGCCCCACCTGGCCTGCAGCGCCGCGGTCCAACCACCCTCGCGATCGAGGAAGGTCTCGATCGCCTTGACCCCGTTCTTGATGCCGGCGTCGTCCAGCAGGAGGATTTGCGCGAGCCTGCGGTCGACACCCGGGTCGAGTTCGCGAGCCTGCGCGATCGTCAGCTCCGAGGCGTCGTTGAGCAGCCGCACGCGGTCCGGCGACCGGGCGGATACGATCTCGAGTTCATCGCGCGCCAGGTGGTCGTCGAAGCCCTCGTCGGTCAGAAGTCCGACCAAGCCGTCCGGTCCCTTGGTGACGTATGGCAGACCGGTGACCCGGTTGCGGATGTCGTGGCGGCCGCTCTCGTATCCGTGGTAGAGATGCTCGATGCCGTGGATGAGCATGACGATGCCCGGATCGTTCCGGTAGTAGGGTCCCATTGGTCGTTCCTCGCTTTGATGCCGGTCTTTGGCAGGGGTTGGGTGATGGGGGTGGCCGATGCACGTTCGTGGACGGTCCCGGCCGGGAACGGGGTTCGGCGGCGGGCGGGGCGGACGCGGTCTGTAGCGGTGTGCGGAGCTGGAGTGATCAGCCGATCGACGGCTCGGACGTACTCAGTGGATGGTCAGCGGCGGGTGGAGGATGATCGGCAGATCGTCGCGCACGCGCTGGGTCAGGTCCATTTCGATCCGGCGGCGGACGACGAGTGCTTGGGCGGACGCGACGGCCCCGATGCGGTCGAGGGGGCCGAGGAGCTCAACGATCTCGCCCCAGGTCGCCTCCGGGCCCCGGCACGCGAGGCGGTCGTCGAGGGCGTCCAGTTGGCCGCGCGATACGTGCGCGAAGCCGCGCGAGGCGAAAATATACGCGTTCTTCCTGTGGCGGACGTTCGCGAAGATCTCCCGACGATAGACGATCGAATATTCGATGCCCGCGCGGCGAAGGATCTCTGCGGCGATCGCAATGTTGCGCCGTAACCGGGGTTTGCGGAGGTCGTTCTCGTCGCGCTTGATCTCTCGGACCACGAAGCCGCCGTGTTCCCGGTACAGAAGAACGTCGGGGAGATGCCGGCCGCCGTCCCAGCTTACGACCATCGCCTCGGTCGCGATGGCGAGGGTTTGGTGGGCGACCTGCTGGCTGATCACGTACTGCTCGGCGGTCGCCCCCTCGACGTGAAGCATGTGGTGCGACTTGGGGCAGGCCATGATCGCCACCTCGCTTGCCCTTTCCCCTGAGAAAGTTCGGAGCGAGCGACCGTCGGCCGACAGCTCGATGCTGCCCATCGCGATCACTTCGTCGTCGATTTCCGCCTCTTCGACCAGTCGCCGGACCCGCAGTCGGCCCGGGTCCGGCTCCTCGGACGCGTCGAAGAAGGTGTGGGGCCAGTCCTCGATTTCGATCGCCTGACGGACGGACGATCTGGCCGGGGTGAGAAGCTCCCGCCGGGTGCGGGTCTGCAGGCCCGTGAAGCTCGGCTTGCGGATCGCGAGTTCGTTCGCGGCCCGGATCGCTTCCTTGGACGCCGGACCTACGGTAACGGCGTCCTTGTTAGTCGTGATGGCCGCCGTCACGCTCCATCTCCCGTTGGGCCCATCCCCGTCGCCGTGACGGCGACGACGGGGGCGGAGGAGGAGACGAGGCGATCGAAGACCCCGATCGCGGAATCGTCGTTCTGAAAAAGCATCACGGGGCCTCGCGATGATGGGTGGAGGTCGAATGGGTGACGTGGATCGTCGGGCGTCAGTGCACGGTGGTGCCGACGGGCCGCCCGTCCTTGCCTTCCATGATGAAGCGTGCGACGGCGAACAGGCGATCGAAGTCCTCGGCGGACAACGGCTCGATCCTCGCCGCGCGGTGGTGCCTGTTCAGGTCCTTGATCGCCTCGCGGTAGTATTCGTAAGCGCAGCGCACGCTGAGGAAGTCGTGGACGACGGCCTCGAACGCAAACGTGGACGCGATGTGGTCCGCCTGCTCTTCCGGGCTGTCGGGGCCGTAGCGTCCGCCGTGTCCCGCCGACTCGATCGGCGGCATCGACGTCGTCATCCCGGAGACGTCGACGGCGTTCGGGGATGGCTGCATGGTGATGACATCCACGCGGCGGATCGGACCGTCGCCGGTCCCGCCGTCCGGCACGACGCCTTCGAAGGCCACCGCGTCTCCGCTCCTCTTCAGGTGGTCGATGTCGATGCGGCCGGCCGGCCGGGGGCCGTCGTCCGTTGCAACGGCGAGCAGCCCGCCTTGGCCGCCCACGTGCATGTCGATCCCGCCGTAGCAGCGGGAATAGTACACGTCCCCGGTCTGGCCGACCTTGATGCCGACCTTCGTCCCACCCTTGCCCGCGTTCCTGCCCTTGCTCATGATTTTCGTCCCTTCGAAGGGCGCGCGTCGGCATTCCGCCGACCGCATGTCGCGGCCCGGTTGATCGCCGGCTGCGGTGCCGGCGTGCGGATGCCTGGGCATCCTCGGATTGATGTGGATCGAGGTGCCGGTGTCAGGCCGGCCGGACACCCCTCAGCATCCCGGGTACGCTCATGATGGTCCCGATCACGGCCTTGCTGAAAGCGTCGATGATGAGGGTGACGCACGGCATGGTGTCTCCGCGCGGTGCCCCCGACTTGCCCACGCACCCCACTGGGATGGTGGTGGTATCGGCTTCTTCCTCCATGTCGGTCTCCCTTTGATGCCACCATGACGCGAAAAACATCATGTATGGCCGACGCGCCAAAGTGAACCATCACCCTGTCCGCCTTGACGATACAATGGTGTCGCCGATTATATGTGTCAACTGTGTGGTTGGTCGAAATGGTTCGCCTTCGAACGCAGCGGCATTGGCGTTTGCGGTTCCGGGGCAAAAACAACGGGAGAAGTCACGAATTTAGCAGGCTACCGCATCAAGTGCGCGGACGAGCAAAGGTTGCATTTTTCGCGGCTCAGCTCTACGCGGCGGGCATGGCCTCTATCAACGAAGTATCGCCGAAACTCACGTCCGACGACCTCGACGTCCTCGCGGAGTTGGCCGCATGGCACTTCTCGCCTCCACATACTGTGGATGGCGAACCGCGCGTCATGTCGCCTGATGAGAAGAATGATTTGGCTTTTAATGAGAAGAATGAACTGTCGCTGCACCCGAGGTTGCGCGGCGATATGGAGGCGTATCTTACCGCTTCTCCGCAAGCCCGCGAGGTGGTCAGAAGGCGACTGCCGGTGCTGGTGCGCACGCGCTACGACGAGACGAGGGGGGCCACCACTCGCGCGGCGGCGGAACTCGAAACCCCCCGGGCGAACATCTATCGGATGCTGAAGCGCATGGTCGAAATGGGCCCAATCCACGGCCTGCTACCCCACGAGCGTCGTGAGCTCGCGCCATCGAAAGCACGTGACGGCTTGGACAGTACGGTAGAGCGACTAATGGGGGAGCTTCTCGCCATCGAGCCAGACGCGTCGATCGCGAAGGTCGAGAGGTATGTGCGGGACGGGGTCAAGCGGCTCGGAGAGGCCGGAACGATCATCGAGCCCCCTTCATCGAGCGCGATCAAACGTCGGCTGCACTACTTGCGCGGCTTGGCGGTCGGCAGCGTGGTCAGCGACGGGTCGGTCGGTAGCCGTCTCCTGATCGAGCACTGCAGGCTCAACATGGACGTCGAGCTGAATCCGCCGGTGGCCGGCATGCCGCGCTATGCGTCCATGATCGTCGCCGTGGACGAGAACACGAAGCTGATCGTGGGCTTCGGCGTTTTCCTGCAGGATGCGGCAGCTGGTGTCGCGTCACTCGTGCGGGACGCCGAGGTGCGATTGCCGCGGCTTGCCGAAATGGGGGCTCCGATCGCACCGCGCATGCGCGAGATCGATTGGATCGTGCCGCCCGAACTCGATGCGGAGTGCGAATTGGTAGGCCGGGATCTTCCCGCCTCACGCCGTCCGCTGGTCGAGCCGATCACTCACGGCGAGCGGCGGGGCGGCAGCCGGCTCGTTTCGCTTGTGGGCGACCATCTCGACAGGTTGATGCTGCTGACGCGTCCGCCGAACGCCGCTCCGATCAGCCGCGCGCACGTGCGCTTCATGTTCAACGTTGGCGGGATGGAGAACGCGGTCTTCACCGTGCGGCTGGCCGTCGAGCATTGGAACAAGGGTCTGCTCCAGGCGATGGATGCGAAGAGGCGGACGAACGCGGCGGGTCGCGAACCTGCCGAGCGGCTGGCCGCCGATCTGCGCATCTTGTTCGAGCCGGTGCTCGGGTCGAAGTCCTAGGTCCCTGCTTCCGGCATCGTGAGGACGGACCCGAGTACTTCGCGCAGGTCGGTCCTCGTTACGACGGGCAGGCCTGCGGGCTCGGACTTCGACGCAAGGATCCTCATCCGTCCGATCGAGGCTCCAAGCGCTGCCCGCACAACCGACCCGGGCTTCACACGCCCGGGCGCACGCCGCACCATGGCGTCATCGCTGAGCGGAACGGCTGAAGTGGAGAGTATCTCCTCGGTTTCGTCGAATCTGATGAGGATTCGCCTGACCGACGCGGTTTCGACCTCACCTTCCCCGAGGGTCCACGCCGCCAGATCGCCACTCTTGAGATCGAAGGCCGCGACCAGATGTGCCTCCTTGGGCGGACCGCCATCACCTTCGACCATCACCGCGAGTCTGACCGCATCAAGAACGATGCCGTCGGCAAGCGAGAGGCGGAGCGCGAGCGCCGTGCCGGCAGGCCGCTTGCCCATCGCGATATATACGCTGTGAAGGCTCGGTGCCGGAACGCCTCGCGCCTTGGCGAGCTGCACCGCGCGCTCGTGCACACGCGTCGGGATCGCTCCGGTGCCTAGATCTGAAACGGCCTGCTGGATCAGCGCGGCCGCCACCGGGTCGTGGGCACTCCAACGGGTGGGCGCCGGGGGGGCACCGTCCGCTGCGTCCCACGCCCTTACTATGCCGATCAGCTTGTAGATCATTTGACGACTGACACCGAGTTCGTTGGCGTAGCGCATGATCGTCCGACCCGACTGATCCTCCTCCCGAAGAAGGCGCCTGACCGCTACGATCCTACGCCTCGTCTCCGTCCACCTCCCCGGCATGATCTCGGCAAGCCTCGCCGGCGGCACGTCCACCATATTTCCTAACTCCCACCGTTACGAAGGAGCCGGCGCCACGTCGCTGAGCGAAAAATGAGAAGCCATTGATGATTAACAGGTATGAGTTGTTGAACATTAATGAATGAAACGTTAATTTTCTTCGAGCGGGGAAACCCCGTCATCTACGACCCTTAAGAAGGCAGGAGGCCACAAGCATATGCATCTCGAGCTCCGTCCGCTTCGTATCGCCGATGACAACGAGCACCTCATCTTCCCCGATTCTCGAAACGAGGAAAGGCTCTTCGTAACGCCGGTAGCGCTGCGCAGGATCGCGCTGGTAGCGGCGGAGACGGCTTCCCGCTTCGCGGGTGCGGACACGGCCGCCTTGGCGATGGATTGGATGAACGCCCCGCGACCTCTATTCGGCGGCCTGTCAGCGATGGATGCGTGCATGGACGAGGTGCACTGCAGGCGGGCATTGACGCTGCACGGACTCGGAATGGACCCCGAAGCCGACGATATGGACGTGGACCTCGTCATGGCGCTCGACGACGACGAGGTCGAGGTGGACCTTGCATCTACTGGAGCGGGAGCCACGGAGGAGTGCGTCGATCAGGCACAGCTGATGTTCGTCTCCGAGATCTCGCACGAGGGTGGCAAAGTCGGCGCGTGGGCGTTCGGCACGACGGTTCTGCAGGACGTGGGCAAAGTGGCTCGCGTCCTGGAGAAGCGATGCGGCACCGGCCTAGCAGCAGGTTCCCAAGTGCGTATGGGTTTCGACCATGACGAGGGCATGGCACGCGCTCTGGTGCTGTCCGCTATGACCGGGACCCTAGCGGCGGTGGCGCAGGATCCGCGTTCCCCTTTGGCACGAGGTCTGCGGGTCGTTATCGAGCCGCGGTTCAACGCATGAGCGGTCGATCCTACAGCACCGAAGAGATCGTCGCATTCGCATCGACGGATCCGGACCTGCAGATACTGCGACGCGCAGTCGCGCCGCAGCCAACCGCCGCTCCCCGGGGTGCATTGCTTCTCTCGTGCTGCGCCGTAGAGGGCATCCACCTGGCCCATGGGGATCGGCTCCGTTCCCTCTCGCTACGTCCTTTTCGGACGGGCGTGGATGGATCGATCTTTCAGGTCGGAACGCCCCGTCTTTGGACGTCGTCCCGTGTCGTCGCGAAACCGCCGAACGACGGCTGCGAGTCCGCTTGCGACGCCGAGGCGGCCTCGCTTCTGGTCGATGCCGAGATCATCGTGGCGCACGACGCCCGGACGATCCGACCGCTCGTCGAGCGCACCTTCGCCACCGCTGTCGGTCGTCCGTGGATCTGCACTCTGCGCGACGTCGACTGGCTAGCCATGGGCCTCGAGCCGGGAACGCTGCCCGACGCACTACGCCAAACGGGACGTTTTCTCGGCTCCAACGATCCGAAGAGTCGCGTCGACGGACTGTTGGGGTTGCTTACCCATCGGGCATCGCCGTCGACGAGTACCCTGCTCGGTGAGGTCCTTGCATCGGCCTGCCGGCCCACTTGGTTCGTCGAGGTGGAAGATCTGCCGCTTGCAGGCGAGAAGATGGTGGCTGCGGCGGGCTATGTCCTAATTCCGGGATCGCGCCGCTGGTGGCGCGAGCTGGATGGCGAACGCCTTGACCGGGAGGTGGAGTGGTTGACGTGCCAAGTCTGTGCGGACGGCGGTCGCCTGCGCTTCCGCGAGATCGACTGGCGGACTCGCCACACTGTGCACTGAGTCTGCCTAGTCCATCGATCGATGGAGCGGTTGAGGTCGGACGGGATTCGAGTGGGTTCCGCTAAGGCTCGCCGGTCGGTACGCGAGCTTCAGTCGAGTATGCGATCAGGCACGCACACGAAGCGCATCGATGAGGAGGGTTAATATCGCTGATGGGGGACGTCGGCTCGTGTAGCACAGATGATAGCCTGCGAAAGGCTCGCACCAGTCGCCCAGTACGCGGATCAGGTGGCGGTCCGCGATCCGCGCAGTGACCCGGTCCTCCATGACGAAAGCTAGCCCCAACCCGGATTCGGCCGCCGAGACCGCCATTCCCTCGTCATCGATTGCGATCCGACCTTGAACGTGCACGTTCACGTCGCGACCGTCCTTGCGGAGCGTCCAGATCCGGAAGTCGCCGTCATCGCGTGATGGCGCGTTGATGCAGGAATGGGCGGCGAGATCTTCGGGCCTCGTTGGGATCGGTCGGTTCGAGAAGTATTCCGGCGAACCGACTATCGCCATCCGCAGATCGGAGCTGATCGGGACCGTGACCATGTCTCCGGCGATCGTCTCACCCAAGCCGACGTCGGCATCGAAGCGGTCGCTGACGATCCCGGTAGTATCTGAATCGATACTGAGTTCGACATGAATGCCGGGATGGTCCGGCAGCAGTCGCGCCAATGCCGGCCAGAGAATGGTTCGCGCCGCGTGTCGCGGAGCCTTGATCCGTACAGTGCCGCTCGGACCTTCCTTCGACTCATTCAGCGCGGCGATTTCGTCGTCGATGCTTTGCAGTGCCGGCACCAAGGTTGCCAGCAGTTGCGTCCCGGCGTCGGTCGGTGCGACGCTGCGGGTGGTCCGTTCGAGCAGGCGCTTCCCAAGGCGGGTCTCCAGGCGTCGCATCGTGTGGCTTAGCGCGGACTGCGACGTCGCGAGCTTCGCGGCCGCTCGGGTGAAGCTCCTTTCTTCGGCAACCACCACGAAGGCGGCGAGATCGGTTAGGTCCTCTCGGCGCATTCATGACGAATAGATATGAGTGGCCGCCGCCGCTAGAACTAAATGACTTGATTTCGGACAGGCCACGCATCGGCAAAATCGATCGATCACAGCCGACCGAAATGCCCGATGAGATACCGACTTTGTTCCGGTCTCCCAGTCCATCGATCCGCACCACGATCCCCCCTGCTGATCTGTGGACCACTTCGAAGCGGGCAGCTCGGGGGCGGCGCTTGAAACCGCCCCGGATTTCGGAACTTCGACTGAATTCGCTGGCGCCTTCCACGCAGAACGGAAGCGTTCGCCATTCCGCCGCGGCATCGGCGAGCTTCCAGCGCAGCATGGCGCGCAGTCCTCGATCCGTGCTTTCCTAGCAAGGGTTGAAGAAGCGGGTGCCGTCGAAGTGGTCGCTCGGCCGTCCGTCATGGTATCGGTTGCGGGCCATGATCAGGCGACGCTCATCAGCTGCGAGGGATAGGCGGCCAGCAAGCTCAAAGCCTCCTCGGCCGGAGCGGTCAGCCATCGCTCCTGATCCTCCGGCAGAAGGATGACGGGCATCGCCTTGGGGTGTTTGGGCGCGACGAGAGGGTTCGGTTCGGTCGTGCAGAACGCATAGACGCGATCATGATCCTGATCGATCTTCCAGACGCCCGCGAAGCACGGCATCGCCTGGTCCTCGACCGTGAACCACCAGTTGACATCAGCCTTGTCGCGACGGTCGGCGGCGGCCTTGGGCTCCGAGAAGCGGGTGAAGGGTACCAGGCAGCGATGCTCCGCTCGCATGAGCCAGGGCTTCCACATGCTGCTCTGCATGTTCCGCGCGTTGGTCCACCAATCGTAGAGGTACGGCAGTTCCCCTTGTCGGGCCGGACGCTTTCGGGGCTTCCGTGTCGGAAAGCCCCAGCGCATCGTGCTCAGCACTCGCCGCCCATCCTGGTGCCGGACCACGTAGCCGGGTTTGCCGGGTGCCGCGTAGTCCTTCTCGACCGCCAGCACGTTCGTCGCGTCGTCGACGGCGGCGAGCGCATCGAAGTACGATCGCGGATCGACCTTCAAATTGTAGAGGTTGCACATGCCTGCATCTCGATCATGACCGGTAGCGCGAGACAAGCCTCTTCCAACTCGCTTCGTCCGGATAGGGTAGCGCCTCGCCGGTCGGAGGCTCCCGGCCCACGGTGATGCGCGGCCGCGTCGTCGTTCCATCGTCGTGACATCGAGCGCATCGTAAATGGCTTGGTACGGCGTCGAGCGCGTCGTCCCAACCGCGGCGATTGAACAGCCACCACAGGCATACGGCATCGAGTACACGACCATGATCGCAGCGCGGACACGACAGACGCAGCGTCCGCTTGTGAAGCGCGCACTGCTCGAGGGTGCGCAGACGCCGGCCAACGTGATCACAGCCCTGATCCCGCTCCCACGCCACATCGTTCGCGGCCTGCATCCCGTTTCGGTTCACCCGCTTCGTCCTCGTAACGCCTTGACCTACCATCTACCTTTCTGGAACATAAAGCGAACAAACGAGTCGGAGCAACCATGTTCACCAACCACCAGCGCGATGAGCTGATCGCCCGCCTGCGCGAGGGTGCAGGGGTGTCGTACGCCGACGACAAGGCGGTCATGCCGTTCGAAATCGACGAGATAGATGCGCGTCTCGCGGCGGGTGGATTGACGCTCGGTGGTCTGCACGAGGTATCGCCGGCCACGTCGACGCTGACGGACGATGCCGCCGCGACGCTCTTCGTGGTCGGTATCGCGGCCCGTGCGTCGACCGACCGCGCCCGGCGCGTGTTGTGGGTCGTGACCCGCTTCGATCTGTACGCTCCGGGGTTGGAACAGGCCGGGCTCGACGCATCGGCAGTTCTCTTCGTCGAGGTCCGGGAGGATCGGGACGTGCTGGCCGTGATGGAGGACGGCTTGCGTCACGGGGGCGTCGCCGCCGTCGTTGGCGAGGTGAGGCGCGCCGACATGGTGGCTACCCGGCGGCTGCAGCTCGCAGCGACGGCGGGCGGAGTGCCCGCACTTCTCTCCCGCCGCTGGCGCAGGGCGGGCGCATGCCCGCTTGGCGAGCCATCGGCGGCGATGACCCGATGGCGGGTCGCCTGCGCGTCGTCGGCACCCCTGCACGCGGCGGGCGTCGGCCGGCCGCGCTGGATCGTCGAGCTCGCCCGCCAGCGCGGTGGACCGGGCTTCTCTCTCGAAGTGGAGGCATGCGATGCCACGGGTCGCCTCGCTCTACCTGCCGCACCTCGCCATCGAGCGGTTGCGGCGGCTGGAGCGGCCGCGCGCGCTGCCTGACGCTCCGGCGCCACCGTTGCTGCCGGTCGACGACGACCCCGGTGCCTGCTCGGTGCCGCGGGGCGGCGGCTGGCGACCCGGTGCGCGCTGGGCACGGGCCGACGACGCACGCGCCGCGATAGCCGACGACGCGATGGCGCTTCCGCTTCACCAACGACCGACGATGCGGGAACTTGGCCGCCGTTCGGAGGCGGCGGATCATCCCTTCAAGCGGCCTTCGCCCTCCGGCGCGGTTGGCACGTCGTCACCGGCCTCCGTCATCCATACGATGCCACTGGTCCTGGCCGCGACGACAGGACAGCGGCAGATCATAGCGGCAGCCTGTCCAGCGGCGCTCGCGCTCGGCCTGTCGCCCGGCATGGCGATCACCCAAGCGCGCGCGTTGGTGTCCGACCTCGACGTACGCCCGACCGATCCTGCGGCGGACGCAGCGGTCCTCGACCGCCTGACGATGCACGCCGTCCGCCACTGGACGCCGACCGCCGCTCCGAGCGGTGAGGACGGGCTGTGGCTCGATCTGACCGGCGCGGCCCATCTGCATGGCGGCGAAGCACGCTTCTGCGCACGGCTTGTCCGCTTCTGCCGACGCTTCGGATACACCGCGCGCGTCGCCGTGGCGGGTGCGCCCGGGGCGGCGCACGCCCTGGCGCGCTATGGACGCGGAGAGGTGACCGTGGTTCCGGGCGGCGGCGAGGCCCAGGCGATCGGTGCGTTGCCACTCGCCGCACTGCGTCTGACGCCGGACGCGATCGTAGCTTCGCAGCGCTTCGGATTCGATCGCATCGCCGACCTGCTTTCGCTGCCGCGCGGGCCGCTCGCGAGGCGGCTGGGGCTCGCCAGCGTCCGCCGGCTGGACGAGGCGCTCGGCCGGGTGGCGGAGCCGATCGTGCCGGTCGTGCCGGAGGAGACGCCCGTCGTCCTGCGTCGGTTGCTCGAGCCGATCGGCACGGCGGAAGCGATCGCGCAGGTGATCGGCGATCTTCTTGCGGACATGATGCTCGTCCTGCAGCGGCGAGGATGCGGCGTACGCGCACTGGTGCTGGTGGCGGAGCGGCTCGACGGCAGCGAACAGCGGCTCGCGATAGGAACCGCCCGAGCGACCCGAGACGCAGCCCATCTCACGCGCCTGTTCCAGCTTCGCATCGAGCGCCTCGATCCGGGCGACGGCATCGAGACGATGCGGCTCGCCGCGACCCGGACCGATCCCCTGGGTGCGACCGTGGTGGCAGGCGACCTGACCGGAGAAGACGTGGTGCCCGATGTCGCCACACTGGTCGATCAGATCGCCGGGAGGGTCGGTGAAGCGGCGCTGTTCACCACCGCCCCGGTAGAGAGCGACGTACCCGAACGTGCGGTGCGGCGGGCTCCACCGCTCGCCGCACCGGCGGGCTGGCCATCGTGGAAGCGTCCCGTCCGTCTTCTGCTCCGACCCGAAATGCTGACGGGTGTGATCGCACTTTTGCCCGATGCACCGCCGCGTCGCTTCACTTGGCGGGGGAACGTCCATTCGGTGGTCGCGGGGGACGGGCCGGAGCGGATTCACGGCGAATGGTGGCTTCGTGACGGCGAGGTCTGGGCGGTGCGCGACTATTTCCGCGTCGAGGACGAGACGGGCGCACGATACTGGCTGTTCCGTCGCGGAGACGGCGTTGATGCGGCCACCGGTGATCTCAGCTGGTACCTCCATGGGCTGTTCGGCTGATGACGACCTATGTCGAACTTCAGGTGACGAGCCATTTTTCGTTTCTGCGCGGAGCGTCCAGCCCGGACGAACTGTTCGCCGCCGCCGCACTGCAGGGGCATTCCGCACTCGGCATCGTCGATCGCGGTAGCGTCGCCGGGCTGGTGCGTGGGTGGGAGGCGCAGAAGGCCACGGCCGTTCGGATGATCGCGGGCGCGCGGGTGGATCTCGACGACGGGCGGGCGCTGCTGCTCTATCCGACCGACAAGACAGCCTGGTCACGGCTCACCAGGTTGCTGACGCTGGGCAAATCGCGCGCGGGCAAGGGCGGCTGCACGCTCGGCTGGAGTGATGTCGTCGCGTGGCATGAAGGGCTGGTCGCGATCCTGCTGCCGGGCGAGGCGGATGCAGTGACTGCGACGCAGCTCGGCGAACTACGCACCACATTCGGCGCGCGCGGCTATTGCGGCCTCGCCTTCCGCCGCCGGCCTGACGATGCACTGCGGCTGCACGATCTCGCCGCGCTCGCCGGCGAGGCAGGTGTCCGCGCCGTCGCACTCGGCGACATCCTCTACCATGCCCCACAGGCTCGGTTGTTGCAGGACGTCGTCACCGCCATCCGCGAGAAGTGCACGGTGGACATGCTCGGCTACCGGCGCGAGCGCCATGCCGACCGACACCTCAAATCCCCCGCCGAGATGGAACGCCGCTTCGCCGCATTTCCCGACGCGATCGCCGCCACCACCGCGATCGCGCGTGCCTGCATCTTCGACCTCGGCGAACTCGGCTACCAGTATCCGCACGAGCGGGTGGTCGAAGGCCTGACGGCGCAGCAGGCACTCGAACGGCTGACACTCACGGCGATCGAACGGATGTTCCCGGACGGTGTACCGGATGCGTACGTCAAGCAGATCGGTCACGAACTGACGCTGATCGGCGAACTGGGCTATGCTCCGTACTTCCTGACGGTGAACAGCATCGTCGCGGAGAGTCGGCGGCGAGGCATCCTCTGCCAGGGGCGGGGATCGGCGGCGAACAGCTGCGTCTGCTACGTGCTGGGCATCACCAGCATCGACCCGATCAAGCACGAACTGTTGTTCGAGCGCTTCGTATCGGGCGAGCGGCGCGAGCCGCCGGACATCGACGTCGACTTCGAGCATGAGCGGCGCGAGGAGATCATCCAGTGGATCTATGACACCTATGGTCGCAACCATGCCGCGCTGACCGCCGTCGTCACCCGCTACCGCGCGCGCGGCGCGGTGCGCGAGGTGGGCAAGGCGCTTGGCCTGCCTGAGGACCTCACCAAGGCACTCGCCGGCTTGGTCTGGGGCTGGAGTCAGGAGGGCGTGGGCGAGAAGCAGGTCGCGCAACTCAACCTCAACACGAACGATCGCCGGTTGCGTCTTGCGCTGGAGCTGTCGCGCCAGCTGATCGGCGTACCGCGGCATCTGTCGCAGCATCCCGGCGGCTTCGTGCTTACGCACGACCGGCTCGACGATCTCGTTCCCATCGAACCCGCCGCGATGGTCGACCGGCAGGTGATCGAATGGGACAAGGACGACATCGACGCGCTCAAGTTCATGAAGGTCGATGTGCTCGGCCTCGGCATGCTCGGCTGCATGAACCGCGCCTTCAACCTGCTGGAGGATGCCAAAGGCATCAGGGTCGGCATGGCCGACCTGCAGGATGACGATCCCGACGTCTATGCGATGATCCAGAAGGCCGACACGCTCGGCACCTTCCAGATCGAGAGCCGCGCGCAGATGAGCATGCTGCCGCGCATGAAGCCGGCCCGCTTCTACGACCTGGTCATCGAGGTGGCGATCGTGCGCCCCGGCCCGATCCAGGGCGACATGGTCCACCCGTACCTTCGTCGTCGCGAGGGACGCGAGAAACCGGACTATCCGCGTCCCGAACTGCGGGCGGTGCTGGAGAAGACGCTAGGCGTGCCGCTGTTCCAGGAGCAGGCGATGAAGGTCGCGATCGTCGGTGCCGGCTTCACGCCCGTCGAGGCCGACCAGCTCCGCCGCGCGATGGCGACGTTCAAGTTCACCGGCGGGGTCAGCCACTTCTACGACAAGCTCGTTGAAGGGATGGTCAGCCGGGGCTATCCCCGCGACTTCGCCGAGCGCACCTTCAAGCAGATCGAGGGCTTCGGCTCCTACGGCTTCCCCGAGAGCCACGCGGCCTCCTTCGCGAAGATCGCCTATGCCAGCTGCTGGATGAAGCACCACCATCCCGACGTCTTCTGCGCGGCGTTGCTCAATGCTCAACCGATGGGATTCTACGCTCCCGCGCAGGTCGTCCGCGACGCGTGCGAACACGGCGTCGAGGTACGGCCCGCCTGCATCAATGCGAGCCGCTGGGACTGTACGCTGGAATCGACGCACGGCCGCTACCTCGCCGTCCGGTTGGGACTGCGACAGGTCCGCGGACTCGCCAACGCGCATGGTGCGGCGATCGTAGCGGCGCGGGGGGACGCGCCCTTCGGGTCTGTCGAGGAGGTGTGGCGCCGCGCCGGCGTCCCGCGCGCCGCCATCGAACGGCTGGCCGAGGCCGACGTGTTCCATGCCCTCGGCGAGGATCGTCGCCAGGGGCTTTGGAAGGTGAAGGGTCTCGGCGATGCGCCGTTGCCGTTGTTCGCCGCCGCCGATGCGCGCGAAGCGTCCTTCAGTCCGGAAGGAGCCGAGCCTGACGTGACGCTGCGGCCGCTCACCGACGGACGCGAGGTGGTGGAGGACTATCGTGCGCTACAGTTGTCGTTGCGCGCGCATCCGCTGGCCTTCCTACGCTCCGACCTGACCCGGCGCGGCATCGTCCGCTGCGCCGACCTCGCCCATGTGAAGGACGGGCGTCACGTCGAGGTCGCCGGGATCATCCTGGTCCGCCAGAAGCCGGGCTCGGCCAAGGGCGTCCTCTTCATCACCATCGAGGATGAGACCGGCATCGCCAACGGTATCCTCTGGCCCGATCGCTTCGAAGCGCAGCGCCGCACGGTCATGTCGGCGGCGATGATCGGTATGAAGGGGAGGGTGCAGAAGGAAGGGGAGGTGATCCACGTCATCTGCGACCGGATCGTCGATTACGGGCCCCTACTTGCCCAGGTCGGCCAGATGGACTTCCCGCATGCGACCGGGCGCGGCGACGGTGCCCGGCATGCGGGCTCGCCCGATCGCGGCGACGCGGGCTGGAGACCGGAGCCGCGCAACAGCTATTGGCCACCGCACGCTGACGGCATGGATCCGGAAGCCGTCGTGCGCGTGAAGTCCCGCGACTTCCATTGATCGCCCGTGTCGCGTCATCAGCGGATCATCATCGAGCTGTCGCTCGACATCCTGCGCTCAGCTGCGGCTAGGTCGGGTAGAGGCAGGGTCGACACCATCGAGGTCCGTCTCGCGTTGCGATGCCTGATCGCGCACTGTCCGGAGCGCTGGCCGCTCGACATGTTCTGGAACTCGGCCGGCACGGACCACGACATCGGCAGGGCGCAAGGGTGCACCGCCGCGTTGAACGGGATCGCGCTCCAGCTCGGTTCGACCAAGCGATGACGATCCGAACACGGGTGACGGTGCCGGCTCCGCCAGTGATCGCCGTCACCCGCCTTCCGCGGGTCCGGTGAAGTATGTGCCGGCTCCAGTCGATATGACTTGCCATTCCAAGCGCGAGTGTCTCGGAGGACCGCTCCCTGCCCGTGACCTCCGGCAACTGCCCGCCAGTTCCTCCTCGGCGCCCGACTTCGATCGGGCATTCCTCCATTCCCGTAACTCCATGTCGACCAAGCCATTTTGGGAAAACGGTTTCGGGAACGGATTTTGGGAAAACGGGCCTACTGGGAGCGGATCGACTGAGCCATCGACATGGTATTCTCACTGGCCGTTCCCGGTCGGGAATGCCGTGCTATTGGCCCGGCGGGAGCAATTCCGCTCGACAAGGGGTGAAGCGAGTTGGCTAAGGAACACGAATATACCTGCCGCATCGACTGGACCGGCAATCGTGGGGACGGCACTCGGACCTATCGTGGCTACGATCGCACATGGGACGTGGTGACGCCCGGTAAGCCAACTATCCATTGTTCGAACGATCCCCTTCTGGGTGGCGATCCGACCCTGCCAAATCCGGAAGACCTTCTTCTGGCCTCGTTGTCGAGCTGTCATATGCTCTGGTATCTACACCTGGCCAGCAGCGCCAAGATCGTGGTCCATCGCTACACCGATGATCCGATCGGCGTCGGAGAGGTCCACGCTGACGGTTCCGGGCAATTCCTCCGGGCCACCTTGCGGCCGACGATCGTCGTTGCGGAAGGTACTGACATTCCACAAGCAGAAGCGATCCACCACGAGGTTCACCGCTACTGCTTCATTGCCCGCTCGGTGAACTTTCCGGTTACATACGTGCCGACGTTCAAAATCGCGCTGGGCTGACGCCGCCTTTCCCGATCGACCATCGCATGTGAGACGCCGGCTGTTCAGCCTTTGGCCGTGCAGCGGTAACGGGGCTGCTCACATCATTGGTCGTGGATCGTCGTGCTCGACGGCCCCACATGTTGGGCATGAGAAACGACGACGACGCGCGCCCGATCGGACCGCTGGAACGGACATGTCCGGTACGAACGGCGATCGGGGTGATCTCCGGCAAGTGGAAGCCGACCATCCTTCGCGCGATCGTCGATGGGCAGGTTCGCTATGTGGACATCCGCCATGCGGTGCCCGGCATCAACGACCAGGCGCTGACCCGCCAGCTTCGACAGCTTCGGGCCGACGGTGTGATCGAACCGTTGCCGGACGACGCCGGCTACCGGCTGACGATACTGGGTGAACGGCTCGCCGGGGTCATGGCGGGGCTGGAGGAATGGGGCGCAGCCTATCTCGATCTTCGCATGCAAAGGAGCGACCGACATGACCGACAAGCCTGACACGATTGCCCTCGTCGGCGGCCTAGGCAAGACGGGGCGCCGCGTGGCGGCATTGCTGTCGGCGCAGGGCCGGTCCGTCCGCTCGCTGTCGCGGTCGAGCGAGATTTCGTTCGACTGGGATGCGCCGCAAGGTTGGGAAGCGGCGCTCGCCGGGGCGAGCGCTGCCTATGTGACCTTCCAACCCGACCTGTCCGTTCCGCATGCGGTCGAAGCGATCGAACGACTGGCCGGGGTGGCGATGGCGGAGGGATTGCGCCAGATCGTCCTCCTATCCGGGCGGGGAGAGGAAGGCGCGCGATGGGCAGAAGAGGCGCTTGCTGCCAGCGGCATCGACTGGACAGTTGTTCGCGCCAGTTGGTTCATGCAGAATTTCTCAGAGAGCTTCCTTTCCGACGCGGTCCGCACGGGCGAACTCGTCATTCCGCGCGGCACCGCGCCGGAGCCGTTCGTGGATGCGGACGACATTGCCGAGGTGGCGGCAGCGGCGCTGCTTCGAACCATCCCCGGCCGGCGCGTCTACGAGGTGACGGGGCCGCAGGCGATTCGCTTTCCCGATGCCTTCGCAACGATCGGCAACGCGCTCGGTCGGCAACTGACCTGTCGCGAGGTCGGCATCGACGCGTTTGTCGATCACCTCGCCGATAGTGGCCTGCCAGCCCCGTTGATCCCGGTGCTGGTCGATCTGTTCACCACCACGCTGGACGGGCGGAACGCCGACATCGCATCCGGGATTGCCCAGGCGCTGGGACGGTCACCGCGATCGTTCTCCGAATATGCACGAGAGGCCGCACGCGCCGCGGCATGGTCGCGTGATGCACACCGTTTGGTTACGGGCTGAGCAAGGGAAGATTCCCATTTCTCGATCCCAATGGGAAAGTCGCCGCGCTTAAATCGCCGGATTCATTTGCGCCAACACACGACCGACCGCCTGCACCGTCATCCGCACATCGGCGTCCGACGTGCGCCAGTTGACCACGCTGATCCGCATGGCGCGCTTGCCGCGCCAGAGCGTGCCGCTGAAAAATGCCGTACCTTCCGCGTTGATCGCGGCGATCACCGCATCCGTGTAGTGGTCGTGATCGGCATCGGATCGGCCATGCGGATCGAGGAACCGCACCAGTCCCTGGTTCATGCTCGGCATCGCTACCAGTTCGGCACCGTCCAGTGCGCCGATGCCGCGGGCCAACGCGACGGCATGGCGACAGCAACCGTCGATCATCTCCGCCAGCCCATCGCGCCCCAACTCACGCAACGCGGCATAGACGGCGTACCCTCGCGCGCGGCGGGTCCAGTCGGGCGTCCAGTCGATCGCATCGCGCGCGTCGCCACCGGGCACGAGGTAATGCGCGGTGAGTGTCATGGCGGCGCGATGTGCGGTGCGGTCGCGAACGATTGCGATGCCGTTGTCCTGCGGCGTATTCAGCCATTTGTGGGCGTCCGTGGCCCAGCTATCGGCAAGCTCCATGCCTTCGACCAGGTGTCGATGCTCGCGGCTCGCGCGCGCCCATAGGCCGAACGCGCCGTCGACATGGACCCATGCGTCGGCCGCCCGCGCGAGCGGGATCAGCTCGCCGAAGGGGTCGCACGCGCCGACATTGAGGTCGCCGGCATCAAGGATGACGATCGTCGGGCCGTTCCCGGCGGCAAGGGCGTCGGCCAGCGCATCAGCGCCAAGGCGGCCGTCATCGCCCGTTGCCAGCGGGGTGAGCGACCGCGTGCCAAGCCCGAGGAGACGCAACGCACGTTCGATCGAGCCGTGACGCTGCTCGGTCGCCAGCACGCGAATGGCAGGCGCGCCGGTCAGGCCGTCCCTCTCCACATCCCAGCCGACGCGGGCGAGGACGGCGTGGCGGGCGGCGGCCAGACAGGTCACATGGGCAAGCTGACATCCCGTGGTGAACGCGAAGGAGGCGTCGCGGGGCAGGTCGAGCACGTCCTTTACCCATTCGCCGGCTATCTCTTCGGTGACGGCCGCGGCAGGACCGCAGGCATACATCGTGGCGTTCACGTCCCAAGTGGACGCGAGCCAGTCGGCGGCGAGTGCCGAAGGCAGCGCGCCACCGATCACCCAGGCGAAGAAGCGTCCACTGGCCGAGCCGAGCTGTCCCCCTGCTGTCGCGGCCACCAGCTCGTCTATGACAGTCCCTGCCGGCGTACCGGATGCGCCCAGCTCGACGTTCAGGCGGCGACGCAGCTCGGCGAGGTCGGTTGTCGTCGCGACGGGGCGACTGTCCAGACCGTCGAGATATTCGGTTGCGTGTCGGCAAGCGCGCGTAAGCACGGCGACTTCAGGATTCATGGCGTTCCTCTTCGTGACCCGGTGTGATCTTGCCATGGTCGAAGATCGCTGGCCTCCCGCATCTTGTGGTCGAACTGGCGAGAAACGGACCTGACAGGCCATGCCCCTTCCCGGTCGACCATCCCAATGGGAATGCGCCGGCTGTCTCGCAGGTCGTTCCTTTGCGGGAGCTGGCTCCATCGGCACAGCTAGAGCTATTCCACCCGCATGGTTTTCCCAATCATCTCATTTGATGGGCCCGTCTGGCGCCTTTTGCCGAAAGGGCTGGCCGCCCAACCTTCGGTTCCGGCATCTGCCCCGGAGGGACGCTTTCATCATTCCGGGCAAGTCGCCGCCTATGCGTCCCTCAGTGCGGAAGGGGCCATCGTCGCGATCCAACGCTACTTGGGGGATGGTGTCGGACGCGTGCTGATCCCAATGCGATTGACGGCAACACGGGTGGCCGATGCGCGAGGTATGCCATCGGCCTCAATCGTCTGGCAGGACATGCGAAGCGCCGGCGAGCATTCGCCCACCTGGCTGTTTTCGGATGAGGCACGGAATTTGGAGGCAGATGCGATGCTCTACTCCTCACGATCCCGGCCCGATCTTTCGCACGTCGTCGTGTTCAAGCCGGAATGCCTGAACACGTTCGGAGAAGCATCAGTATATATCGCGCGATGACGTGCGGCCCCCAAACGCGAAGGCGCTTTCCCGATCAACCATCGATGGCGAGAGCGCCCGCGCTGTCCGGCTCCCCGGTCGTTGGTGGGCGGCGCGCGCATCGGCTGCGATGCCCGGTCTTGCCTCTCCACCGTCCTCTGGCAGGATGCCCTGGTCATATTCGAGGGAGATCGCATGAGCGTCGTCGTCATCTCACCGCACCAGCCGGGGGTCGCCACCATGTTGGCTGAGAGCGACGCCTACATGGCCGCGCTCTACCCTGCCGAGAGCAACCACATGACGGACATGTCCGCACTGGCGGACCCTGCGGTGACGTTTCTCGGCATCGTAGAGGATGGTCAGGCCGTGTCGTGCGGGGCGCTGGTGCGTCAGGACGGTGGATGTGCCGAACTGAAGCGCATGTTCGTGCCGGACCAGCGACGAGGGCGCGGGTACGGCAAGGCGATATTGCGCGAACTGCTCGCCATCGCCGATGCCGAGGGACTTACCCTCCGCTTGGAAACGGGCGTTCGACAGCCGGAAGCGATCGGGCTCTACCGATCGCATGGCTTTGCCGAGGTCGAGCCATTCGAGCCCTACGCCCCCGATCCCCTGAGCGTCTTCATGGAGCGGGCGCCTCGTTCGGGTCCGCGTGACGTCATCAGCCCTCACCCAGCCGTTCGACGAGGAAGTCGATCAGGACGCGCACGCGTGCCGGCAGGGTCGGACCCCCTACGAAGAGAAGATGGAGCGGCTCGCGATCGCGCGGATTGAACGGTTCGAGCAGGGGGACGAGCCGGCCGTCTCGCAATTCCTGTTGCACCGCAAATGTCCCGATCCGCGCGATGCCGACACCGGCGAGTGCGAGCTGGGACAGCGTCTCTCCGTTATTGGCCTCGATCGAGCCGGTGACGTCGAGCGCCAGATCGACGCCGTCGCGGCGGAAGGGCCAGCCCGGCTCGGCGCGCCGGAAACTGAAGCTGAGGCAATTGTGCCGGAACAGGTCTTCGGGCTCGACCGGCGTGCCATGCCGCGCGAGATAGGCGGGCGAGGCGACCACGACCCGGCCGGTCTCGCCGATCCGGCGCGCGGTCAGCGGGCTGTCGGCGAGCTGGCCGAAGCGGATCGCGACATCGGCCTGTCCGCCGAGCACGTCGACCACCCGGTCGCTGAGGTTCAAATCGACGAGGATGTCGGGATAGCGGGCCGTGAATTCCGCCAGCAGCGGCACGACATAGAGGCGGCCATGGGCGAGCGAGGCGGTCAGGCGCACCCGGCCGCGCGGCGATGCCTGGTCGGCGATGGCCTCCTCCACCTCGGTCAGGTCGGCGAGGATCCGGCGCGCGGCGCGCAGATAGGCTTGGCCCTCCACGGTCAGGGACAGGGCGCGGGTCGTGCGGATCAGCAGCCGCACGCCGAGCCGCGCCTCGATCCGTGCGATCACCCGGCTGACCGCCGAGGGCGTGAGCTTGAGCGTGCGCGCGGCCGCCGACAGGCTGCCCTGCTCCAGGACGGTGACGAACACCATCATTTCCCCCGATCGCCCGCTGACGTCCATTCGTGCTTCCATCGCAAAGCTGCTTGCCAGAATCACAGGCTACACAGACCGGCCGCCGATCGCCATTCCGTCCCAAGCAATGATGGAGGTCGATATGCGCTTCAATCCCGCTCTTCTCGCGCTGGCGGCGGGTGCATTCGGCATCGGCGTCACCGAGTTCGCGCCGATGGGGATGTTGCCGTCGATCGCGGCGGACCTGGGCATTTCCATCCCCGTCGCCGGGCTGCTGGTCAGCGCCTATGCGATCGGGGTCATGGTCGGCGCGCCGGTGATGACGCTGACGACGGGCCGGATGAACCGGCGGACGCTGCTCATCGCGCTGATGGGCATCTTCACGCTCGGCAACCTGCTGTCGGCGCTGGCAGGCGGCTATTGGATGCTGATGGCGGCGCGGATCGTCACCTCGTTCAACCATGGCGCCTTTTTCGGCGTGGGCTCCGTGGTCGCGGCCAGCCTCGTGCCGCCGGACAAGCGGGCGGGCGCGGTGGCCGCGATGTTCACCGGCCTGACGATCGCGACGATCGGTGGCGTGCCGCTGGCGACTTGGGCGGGCGAGGAACTGGGCTGGCGCACCGCGTTCGCCGGCATCGCGGGGGTCGGCGTCGTGGCGATGCTGTCGCTGCGGTTCGCGTTGCCCTCGCTGCCGGCACCCGAGGGGGCCGATATGCGCGCCGAGCTGGGCGTGCTGACGCGCCGGCCGGTGTTGCTGGCGCTGGCGCTCACGGTCGTGGGGGCCAGCGCGATGTTCACCGTCTTCACCTATATCGTCCCGATCCTGCGCGACGAGACCCAGGCCTCGACCGGGTTCGTAACCGCGATGCTGGTATTGTACGGGATCGGGCTGACGATCGGGAACATGGTCGGCGGCACGCTGGCCGATCGCTCGGTCGAGCGGACGCTGGTGGGCAGCTTCATCGTCCTCGCCGCGGTGTTGGTCGCGTTCGCCGGCGTGATGCACTGGCCGATGCCGGTCGCCATCGCCATCCTGATCTGGGGCGTCGCCAGCTTCGCGATCGTGCCGCCGTTGCAGATGCGCGTGATGGGGGCGGCGGCCGACGCGCCGAACCTGGCGTCCGCGATGAACATCGGCGCGTTCAACCTGGGCAACGCGATCGGCGCGGCGCTGGGGGGCGGGGTGATCGGCGCCGGATGGGGCTATCCGGCGGTGCCGCTGGTGGGGGCCGCGACGGCCGGGGCGGCGCTGGCGATGCTGTTCGCCTTCCGTCGCGATCGTCCCGCCCGTCGGAGCGGGGCGGCAAGCGCTACCGACCATAGGGCCCCGGGCATCCGGCAAGCGGATGCCCATGGGACCGCCCCGACCGTCTGCGTCACCGCCGGTTCGCGGGCCCGGCGGTCAGGCAACCAGCCACCCCGGCAGCCGCCCGCGCAGTCGCGCGTCGAGGCTGACCCGGCCCCCGCCGGTGATCGCGAAGGACGCGCACAGCACCGCCCATAGCAACGGATATTCCCATCCGCCGCCACTGTTCGCCCAAGTGAAGCCGTTGGCGAAATGACCACCCATGATCGAGGCGGCGATCAGGTACAGGGCGGTGCCGATGCCGGCGATGCGCGTGAACAGACCGAAGGTGAACCCGACGAACGCACCGAATTCGCACAACCCCGCGACCAGCACCCAAAGATGCGGATCGCCCGGTGCGACCGTGCCGAAATAACCGACGACATTGCGATAGGCGGTTTCGCCGAGCAGGCCGAACTTCTCGGCAAAATGATGCGTGAAGTCGATGCCCAGATATATCCGCAGGATCAGATGCTGGATCTCGAATGGCGTCATCGTCGTCCTGCCGGCCGTCATGGGTTTTCTCTCCTGTCTTGAGCTTCATGCCAGATCGTCATGCGGTCCGCCGCGTGGCATCCGGCATCCGGCGTCCGCGACGATCCGCGAACGACCAGGCGGCCGGGCACGATCAGGCATTCCCCTGCCGCCCCGTCGATCATCGCCAGCACCGCCGCCACCGCCCGTTCCGCGAGTGCGGCAACCGGCTGCGCATAGGTGGTGAGGCCGACGCCCGTCGCTGCCTCCGGCGTGTCGTCGAAGCCGACGATGGACAGATCGCGTCCCGGGGTCCGACCGAACATCTGTGTGGCGACCGTCAGCACCGCTGCGGCCATATGGTCGTTGGCGCAGAAGATCGCGTCCGGCGGCTCGGCCGCGCCCAACATCGCGCGCGCGACATCCGCGGCGACCCCGGCATCCCACAGGCCCGCCGCCATCAGCGGTGTCATGGCGCCAGCCGCCGCCAGCACAGCCGTGAAACCATCGCACCGGTCGCGGGAGGTCGAGGCACCGGGCGTGCCGCCGATAAAGGCCATGCGTCGGTGTCCACAGGCGAGCAGGAAGCGAGCGACGGTCGCACCGCCCGCGTAGTTATCGCCGGTCACGCTGGCGGAGCCGGACGCGTCGGTCCGCCGGTTCACCAGTACCACCGGCAGCCCGATCGCCGCGCAGTCGGTCGCCAGCGTCGACGACAGGCCGATCGCACATGCGACAAGCGCGTCGACGCGGTGCGCGACCAGCTCGGCCACGCCGGGATCGGGATCGTCATCGCCCCGCGATATGAACAGCCGAATGCCATAGCCCCGCGCCTGCAATGCCAGCGACAGTTCCTGCAGCAACGTCGCGTTGAACGGATTGTGCAGCCGGGTGATGGCGATGCCGATCGTCCGGCTGGTCTGGCGGCTGAGCGAACGCGCCAGCAGATTGGGGCGATAGCCCAGCGCGTCCGCCGCCTCGGCGATCCGCGCGCGTGTTGCCGGGGCGACGCTCGCCCCCATGGTATAGGCGCGTGACACCGCCGATCGAGACACCCCCGCGCGGCGGGCGACCTCACTGATGCTGGGTGCCCGAACGGGCATCGATGCTTCTCCGCGCCACGGTATTTGCAACCGGTTGCAACCAGATCAGGACTGTCTGGTTCTTGCTCCTACCTTTGGGAGATGATCCATGCAACGATCGGGCCGTGCCGTCCTGGCATCGACCCTCATCGCCCTTTCGACCGCCGCGACGGCGCAGACGGGCGGTGACAAGCCGATGCTGACACCGGTGCCCGCCGCACCGGGCGATGACGGACAGGCATCATCCGATCCGCCGATACTGCACTATGCCACGGTGCGGGCGGACGGGTCGGGGGCAACGCATGTCCAGCACTGCACGCTGACCGGTTTCGTGCTGAAGAGCTATGCTCCGCCCGCGGCGCCACAGTGGCTGGGCATCCCGCCCGGTGAGATCGAATCCATCAGCTACGGCATCCTGCCGATAGGCTATGTCGGTGCCTGGCATCGTTCGCCGGGGCCCCAATGGGTGTTCGTGCTGTCGGGGCGCTGGTCGGTCGAGACCACCGACGGCACCGTGCTGGAACAGGGACCGGGCGAGTTCCAGTTCAACGCCGAACAGGGCGCGACGCCACAGGGGCCGGAGCGCCATGTCGGCCACCTGACGCGCCAGGTCGGCGATGTCCCCAACGTCCAACTGATCGTGTCGTTGAGAAAGGGATCGACCGCGACACCGCCCGCCCACTGCAAACCGGCAGCATGATGACCGGCAAGGAACCATGACGATGACCGAATTGCCCACCACCGTTCCCTTGGACAATGACGGCGACGACGCGAATTGCCCGCCCGTCCTGCCCTTCCTGCACATGTGGACGTCCGCCGACGGGGCGAGCCGGATCGACCTGTCGCGCATGTCGGGATTCGGGATGAAGAGCGTCGGCGGGGGCGCATCGCCGCAATGGATGCGGCCTTTTCCAGGCGAGGTCGCGGCGGTGAATTTCGCGATCCTGCCGGTCGGCTGGGTCGGCGACTGGCATGAAAGCCCCAAGCCGCAATGGGTGATCCCGCTGCGGGGCCGCTGGTTCATCGAGACGATGGACGGCACCCGGGTCGAGATGGGGCCGGGCGACATCCACTTCGGACAGGATCAGGGCACGACCGGCGAAAAGGGGCATCGCTCCGGCCAGATCGGCAACGAGCCCTGTTGGCAGCTGATGATCCAGTTCGCGGCCTCGCCAGCCGCGCAGACCCGTGATCCGTTCGGCGGATGACCGGAACCGCTCTCACACCCAGGACCGCGACCGGCGCGACCGCCGCCGTGCCGCCCGATCCCGTCCGCCTGACGAGCGCACGCCTCCGCCAGCCAAGCTCCCCCAGACCGACCAAAGCCGCACCGCCGCGGATTCATGCGCCCGAAGCGCGCCGCGTGCTGGGCGATGCGCGCCTCGTCACGCTGTACGACCAGGCGAGCTGGAGCGAGGGCCCGGTCTGGTGGCCACGCGAGCGGACGCTGGTGTGGAGCGATGTGGTCGGCCGCCGGGTGCTCGGCTGGCGCGAGGACGGCGCGGTCGACGTGCTGCTCGACGCAACCCCCTTCATCAACGGCAATGCGGTCGCGCCCGATGGGAGCCTCTATCACTGCGAACATGGCCGCCGCGCGATCAGCCGGTCCGATGGCCACGGCGTTCCGCGACCATTCGTCACCCAGGCCGACGGCACGCGCCTCAACGCGCCCAACGACATCGTCACCGCCGACGACGGCTCGCTCTGGTTCAGCGATCCCACTTTCGGCTTGGAGTATCCCCGACAGGGTGTACCCGCGCGGTCGGACAGCGGGCGCACCGCTATCTGTCGCATCGGCGCCGACGGGGTCGCGCATCGTATCGTCGATATGGTTCAGCCTAACGGACTCGGCTTCTCCCCCGACGGACGTATTTTCTATGCCTCGCAGACACCCGAGCATGGCGAGGGCGAGGTCGCGATCTACGCCTTCGACCGGGACGGCGCGCGCCTCTCCAACCGTCGCCGCTTCGCGATCGTTGCCGAGGGTATTCCCGATGGCTTCGCCATCGACCAGCGCGGCTGGCTCTGGAGTAGTTCCGCGGTGGGGATCGAGGTGTTCGACCCCGCCGGCCGTCTTCTTGCGACCGTGCCGACGCCCCATCTGTGCAGCAACTGCGCCTTTGACGAAGCGCAGCAGCGCTTGTTCATCACCGGCAAGAATGCACTCTGGATGCTTTCGCTGGCGGGATCGGGCCGCGCCTGAGCTGGGGGTGAATGATCGGCAGCGATATAGTCGCTTGAACCGCCACGCACTTGCTATTTACCAGGTTTCGAGAAAGCCGACGCATGCTCGTTTTGCCATCCTAACGGGAGTGCCGTGATCGTCTCGCGCGCCGTTCCCAATCGGCAAGGCGGGCCACCGGCCTTGCGGCAGTTGAAGTTCGTGAAAATCCCGCGTTATTGCGCAGCGATGTTCACAATCAGGCCCTCCCGCCCCACCGACGGCGCACGCATCTTGGAAATATGGCGTAGTGCGGTTGATGCCACGCACCACTTTCTTTCAGTCGAGGATCGCATCGCGATAGGTCGGGAGGTCTGCGCCTTCCTTCCGCAAGCCCCGCTAACGCTTGCCGTCGATCAAAACGACCGTCCGCTTGGTTTCATGCTGATCGATCATGGTCACATGGAAGCATTGTTTATCGATCAGGCCGCATTCGGGCGCGGGGTCGGCTCTGCGCTGGTCCGGCATGGATTGGCGTTATACCCCGGCATGACGACAGACGTGAACGAGCAGAACGAGCAGGCTGTCGGTTTCTACGAGAGAATGGGATTCGTACGAACTGGCCTCTCGCCGCTCGATGGGCAAGGCAGGCCATATCCCCTGATACACCTCGCCCACCGGAGTTGAGGAACCAGCAACTGACGGACAAGCATAGCTTCCCAAATCTCCATCGCTTTCGAGAATGCTGATTGAGGCCGCTACGCCGGAATGAGGAGGCACTCGCGCATGGAATGGCGAGCCATATCGACTGGAGCCAACAGTATGGAACTAGCATGGTTTCAGGGACGAGGGAGGGTGACGTCCGTGTCACCCTAGGGCGACGCAGACGTCACCCATAACAGAACAGATCATCCGAACGTCATGGGAGAAGGTGACGACATCCCGTTCCATGCATGACATGGCATCGCGCTCCATCGGAACGTCGGACGCGGTCGTCTCGGGCTCTACGGACCGGACGGGGGTTCAGGTCGGCTGCGGACCTGCATGCCATCGGCATCCCTGTGGTAATGTGAAGTCGGCGGTGACCGTGTGGGTCCACTTCCCAAGGGCAACACTCCGTCGAAAATACCTCGGGCCGCCGCGCGTCGCTCGAAAACGGCCCGCGATCTCCGAACGCCGATTGATCCTGTTAACACCTTCCGCGTAGAGCGGTGCTGTTCGCCAGCAGGCGGACCGAGGCGTGAGAACCTCGCAGATAGTAGCCGAACGCCCGGACGAAAGAGATTTCGGCCGGGGAGCGGGCGTGCATGTCCAGGGTTCTTCGGGGCCTAAAGACGCTCGCGCCTGTTCTATCTGCAGGTTCTCAATCCCCGGCTCACGGGCCGGCACCGCCTCGTCAACAGGGGCGGTGCCGCCGGCTGGGAAGCCGATCGGCACCGACGCGAACGGGGACTCGCGCGTGGGTGAACTCATCGGATGCCGCAGCAGGCGGCTCGCCATCATCAGGAATTGGGCCGTCGTGTCCGCGACCATTCTGCTTGCCGCGTGCGGTGGCGGTGGCGGCGTCAACTCGGCGGGCGGAGCTGCGCCGGCTCCCACCCCATCGGCGACACCCACTCCTGTGCCGACACCCACGCCGACCTCGGCAGCGGATACGACTGAGTACAGGGCATCGGGTTCCGTGGTCGGCATGAAGGCGGCCTATGCCTATGATCGCGGCATCACCGGCAAGGGCGTCACCATCGCCGTCATCGACACCGGCATCAATGTCGACGAGGCCGAATTCAAGGGCCGCATCTCGGCGGACAGCACCTCGTTCGACCAGAAGATCGCCCGCTGCGCCACCTGCGACGCCGAAATCGTCCGCTACGACCTGAAGGACAACAACGGTCACGGCAGCGGTACCGCGTCGGTCGCCTTGGCGGCCCGCGACGCCAAGGGCATTCAAGGCGTGGCGCCGGATGCGACCCTGCTCGCGCTCAAGATCGCGGGTCCGGACATGTCGAACGTCAGTCCGACGTCCGGCCCGGTGCCCGAGGGCGCCGGTCCGAACTCGGCGCTGATCGCTCCCGCAATCACCTACGCCGTCGAGAAGGGGGCGTTCGTCATCAGCATGAGCCTGAACGGCTTCGCCGGCGGCCAGATCGCCATCGAGCAGCGCAAGGCGATGGATCTGGTGCGGACCAGCGACCGTCTGTTCGTCCAATCCGTCTCGAACGACGTCGGCCAGGACAGCTTCGCGGGTCAGGTCACCGAGAACATGGTCGGCGCCGACATGACCAACAAGGATTGGTTCCTGTTCGGCATCCGTGTCGACCGGAACCTGCAGCCCCCCAGCGGCAACGGCACCCCCGGTGCGCTGGCGGACCGCACCCTCGCGGTCGTCGCATCGAACATCGACGTCGTGGGCAAGGATGGCTCCATCACGACCGTCACCGGCAACAGCTTCGCCGCTCCCGCGATCGCCGGCGCGGCGGCCCTGCTCAAGCAGCACTGGCCGCAGCTCGGCGGCAAGACGATCAGTCGTATCCTACTCGACACGGCCACCGATCTCGGAACCCCCGGCGTCGACCAGCTCTACGGCGTGGGACTGCTCGACGTCGGGAAGGCGATGCAGGCGCAGGCGCCCGCCGCTTCCTTCGTAGCTGCGCAGACGGCGCTGGCGAAGTTCTCCTCGGTGACCATGTCGGCACCGTTCGGCGGCGCGTCCGTGATCGGTCGGAGCGTCGGCGGCATGACCGTGTTCGACCGCTATGGGCGGGATTACCGGATGATGGCGGCGACCGGCGTCCGCACGCGTGGCTCGGGACTGCTGGCCGGCGGCATGCTCGCACCGGTTGACCCACCGTGGCTGACGTCCGCCTCCACGAGCACCGACGCCCGTCTCGGCTTCACCTCCACCGTTCCGGACTATTGGCGGCAGGCCCGCCCGAACCGTCCGGCGATGGTCTCGTTCTCGCCTGCCCCCGGCCAGTCGGTGACGCTGGGCGCGAACGTCGTCGTCGGCGGTAGCGGTGGCGTCGCCGGATCACCGCTGCGCGCGGTCGTCGCGGCCCCGGTCGGCATGTCCTCGGCATGGTCCGGCAACGGCTGGTCCGCCGGCTTCTCGTCGGGTTCGTCGCGTGACGGACGTGCATCGTTGCGCACCGCCTCATTCGCCATGCCGTCCGGCTTCGGCTTCGAACTGTCCGATCTCGCCGAGCGCGGTCGCGTGCTGGGCATGAGCCAGGACGTCGGTGTTGGACAGCGCGGGGCGAGGACCACCATGGCTTCGCTTACGGTGCGACGCATGGTCGTCGGCATCCCCGTCTCCGCACGCGTCACCGCCGCCGCCACCAGGGTGGAGGGCGGATCGGACACGATGCGCTTCACCGGTCCGGTCATCGGCACCGCCTTCGCGGTTGACGGCGCACACGGTCTGTTCGGCGGCACGGCGACGTTCGGCCTGTCCTCGCCGCTCCGCGTCGAACGCGCGCGCGTCACGATGTTGATGCCGGTGTCGTACGATCTCGTCTCCGGCACGCTGACGACCACGACCGGCACCATCGATCTGACCCCGGACGCGAGGGAGCTGGACCTTGAGTTCGGCTGGTCCCGTGCGCTGTCGTCGAACTCCTCGGTCCGGTTCGGCATCGCCCATGCCTTCGATGCCGGACACGTCGCCGGTGCCGTCGACACTGCCGGCTTCGCGACCCTGACCATCCGCTGACCGTACCCGATCGTAAAGGAAAACCACGCATGTCACCGATGAACCACACTCTTCCACCGCTCGCCGGCACGGTGGCGGCCGTGCTCGCGCTGTCCGCCTGCTCGGATACGAAGACGCCGAACGATGCGAACTTCCGCAAGGCGCTGGAACCGATGGTGAGCGACATCTTCTGCCGCACGATCCCGATCCAGCGCATGAGCCTGAACGACGACCTGACGCAGCCCTTTCCGATCATCGTACCGGTCGTTCCCGTCGAGGGGGCCGACCCGGACGACGCCCGAAGCCGCACGTTGGTCGAGGAGGCCGCACGCGACGGCCTGCTGACGCGCACCGAACTGAACGCACCGGCGAAGCGTGCCGACTTCACCCTCCCGCTGACCCGGCAGGCGCTGATCAGCTACACGCCGACCGATCGGGGCAAGGCGTACTTCCGACCGGTCGAGGCGAAGACGTCGAGCGGCATGCGCGCTTTTCCGGGGGTCTGTGCCGCCAGGGGCGAGATCGTCGACGTGGTCCGCTGGACCGATCCCGCCGACGCCTTGGGTCGCACGGTGTCGCAGGTCACCTTCACCTATCGGGGCGTCGAACCGTTGCCGGCCCTGCCCGAGAACGTGCGCTCGAAGATCACTCAGCTCGAGGAACGGACCGTCACGCTCGTACGGACGAACGACGGCTGGGAGGCGCCGTGACGGCCCCGCAGGCAATGCTGACCGCGAATGCCCCATCATGGTTCGGCACCGGCCGCGCCTCGGATGTTCGCCACGTCGCCGATGCCGCCGCCATCGTCGGGTTCGCCGCCCCGTCGATGCTCTGAAACGCACATCCTTCCGACCTCCATCCACAATCTTCTGAAAGAACGCCATGATCCCCATCATCACCGTCCTGCTCGCCGCCGCCATGCCGCTGACGCCCGTCGCACCCATCGAGCCGGCAGCCACCGGTATGAGTCCGTTGAGGATGGACGTCGCGGGCGTCCGTCTGGGCATGCCGATCGAACAGGCCCGGACTGCCCTCGCGTCCGCGAACTACGCCTGCAAGCCGTTCGGCAACGAAGCCGACTTCGCCGCTCGCGTCGCCGCCGAAGTCAAGGACCGGACCCGTGCACGCGGTCCCGTTCCCTACACCACCGGCACGATGCAGTTCGATTGCCGTGGGCCGAATGGCGAGGGCCTGACGATCCACTTCGCTCAGGTGCAGTCGGGCTCCATCGTCGACAACTTCTCGCTCCGCATCGACGGCAGGACGGTGGATCTGCCGGCGTTGCGCAGACAGCTGGCGGCCAAATTTGGACGTCCCATGGTGGGCACGGAGCTGCGGGGATCGTGGTGCGACGCGGACTACCGCTGCGGCGAAAGCATCGTCTTCAGCGAGGGGCCGACCGTCATCATCGACACCTCGGACGCCGTCACGATCAACGCCGCCCGCGGCACCCGCGCCGAGAAGGCGGATGATGCCGCCGTCATGGCGGCGGCCGACCGGCTAATCCCGAAGAAGACCGGCGCGGCGTTCTGAATGGAGGGGAAGATGCGTTTTAAGACCCTGCTCATGACGATGGCATGCTTCGCCACGACCGCGACGTCGTCCGCTGCGACCTTGAAGCGGAACGGGCCGCTTCAAGCCACCACCATGCGCGACTGGCGTGCGGCGGGCATGGACGGGACCGGCTGCTACTGGTCGGCCCGAAGGAACGGGCCGGTCCTGTTCGCCGCCAACGGGCGGACTGCGATGACGCGAGTTGCCGGGCGCGTCGTCGTCCTCGAACCAGCAGCGGGCGCGCGAGAGCTGTTCCCCTTCACATACGACGCATGGCGGGCGCCAGGACTGAAAGTACGGATACTGGACGCCGCCGTCGTGCGGGCGATGGGGTACGAAACGGTAACCACCGACGCGACGTTGGTCGTCACGCGCCGAAGCGGCACGTTACAACTACCGGGTTCGATGATCTGTGGGTCATGAACGCAAGCGGCGAGGCACGAATAACGACTCTTTTGTAAACTCCCGACCACCGAACGGAAGGTTGTTGACCTTTTCTGTACTGATGACCCGGCACCGTCTCCCAACCTACCGTTCGGTGATGTCACTAAGAAAACCGGTGCGTAGTCCTTGGAATTGTATAGCCGTCGTGAACCGCTTGCCGCAGCCGCCATCATCTGCGACGCTTGCGGAAGGTCGTCGTTTCTGAAGGGGGATTGGATTGGCGGGTGGCGACGATCGGAAGGTACAGCAGGCATTCAAACCGCGTGCGCGTCTGCTTCAGCTTCTCGGCGACCAGCTGATCGGCTCGTCGAAGCTCGCAATCTTCGAACTCGTGAAGAACGCGTACGATGCAGATGCGAGCAGGGTCGACATCACCATTGGTGACTTGGCAACGGAAGATCCATGGATCCGCGTTCGGGACAACGGTCAGGGCATGTCGCTGGAGACGATCCGGGACGTCTGGCTCGTGCCGGGAGACGACCACCGCGAACGGGACCGGCGACAGGACCGGCGCTCTCCGAAGTATCACCGTCTACCACTCGGCGAAAAAGGGGTCGGCCGTTTCGCCGTACACAAGCTCGGAGACCGGGTGAGGATGATCACCCGTGCCGCCGGTCATCGCGAGTGCGTCGTCTCCATCGACTGGCGCGAGCTGATGGAGAACAAGTTTCTCTCGGATGCGACAGTCACGATCGCGGAACGTGAGGCGAAGACGTTTCCGGGTGACGAGACGGGAACGGTCATCCGCATAGACTCGCTGAACCAGCGGGAATGGACGCGCAGAGAGGTGCGGGACCTCTATCGACAGGCGACGTCGATCTCGTCGCCCTTTTCGGATCGGAGCGATAATTTCGCCATCGGCTTCAAAGTCCCGGGTTTTCAATGGTACATCTCGGAACTGCCGGATGCCAGCGAACTGCTCGAGCGTGCGCCATGGCGCTTCGAATTCGAATTCGACGGCGAAGAGCTGTCCTACACCTACGATTTCCGTGGCGTTCCCGGCATCAAGGTCGACCCCCGCAAGGTGACCAGATCTGAGCAATTGCAGGTTCTCGCGGAACAGGAGCCTGATGATCTGGACGCCGCCGATGGACCACGACGTCGCCGGTCGGTGAACATCGTCGCGGACGAGTCCACGATCAACGGCATCGGACCTGTCAGCGGTGTGCTGTACGTGTTCGATCGCGATCGTGAGGTACTGTCGAGGTATGCCCAATCGAGATTGATCGAGCGCTTCCTCGATCAGTCGGGCGGGGTGCGCGTCTATCGCGACGACATACGCATCTACAATTATGGTGAACCTGGCGATGACTGGCTGGGTCTTGATCTGAGGCGGGTCAACAGTCCGTCGCGCAATCTGAGCCGCAACATCGTCGTTGGTGCGGTGGATCTCGATCTCGAGTCCAGTACGGGGCTCAGAGAGAAGACGAATCGTGAAGGCTTCGTCGAGAATGGACCGTACCGCCGTTTGCGACAGGTGATTCTGGGCGCGATCAGCGTCTTCGAGACTGAACGAAGGCTCGACAAGCAGCGCATCCGCGCCTTGACGGGTAAGGCGCCGAGCGTTGATCGTGAGGTCACGGGGCCACTTGCTTCGGTGAGAAAGGTCGCAAGGTCGAAGGGCTTCCTCGAGGAGATCGACCCCTCCCTTCGACGGGTGGAGAGCGAGTTTTCGCAGCTCAGAGAGGATTTTCTGCGAGCCGGCATTTCACAGGTCGGTCTCGCCGTCGTGTTCCACGAGGTTGAGCGAGGCGTCGGGGCGCTAGGTGCGGCCATCGCCGGCGATTTCGATCTTGAGGATCTAAAGGTACAGGTGGGCCAGCTTCAGGGCGTGCTCGAGACCTCGACCCAACTTCTGCGCAAGGGTGACAAAAAAGCGTATTCGCTGCAGCAATTGGTCCGGCGAGCACGGGACCTCACGGCCGTCCGCTTCCGTGTGCATGGCGTCAAGCTGACGTGTCCAGCTCTGGAAAAGGGAGCCGCCGACGGGTCCGCGACCTTCGCGTTCGGACTCGCGCTCGGTGCCCTGACCAACCTCATCGACAATGCCATCCACTGGCTAAAGGTCAGTATCCCGCGCGATTCCAGCGTTCAGGATCGCCGCATATTCCTCGATGTCGTCCCTGATCACGAAGGGCGACCGACGGTCGTCATAGCGGACAACGGTCCCGGCTTCAGGGATCCTCCGCAACAGGTGGTCGAACCGTTCTTCTCCCGTCGACCAGATGGGATGGGTTTGGGCCTCTACTATGCAAATCTCGCGATGAATCTGAACGATGGGGAGTTGCTGTTCCCGTCGATGGACGACTTCGACGTTCCGGAGGAGTTCAACGGCGCGGTCGTGGCGCTGGCATTCAAGGGGGAGTAGAGGATGTTTACTGCGGCTCGCTATGTGATTGTCGACGACGACGAGAGAGAGCTTTATATGCTTACGAGTGCGCTCCAGAAGATGGGGGCGCCGTGTCTGCCGCTTCACTACGACCAAGCCGAAGGACTTGACAGCACCCATCTGCGAGGTGTGCGCCTGTTGTTCTTGGACCTACACCTGACGACCGGGGCTCAGACCACGAACGTCAGCCTCGCGGCGAGCATCATCGTTGGAATGTTGGAAGAAGGCATAACGGCCACCTCCGGGCCGTACGTCATCATCCTGTGGACCAAGCAGGCCACGCAGAAGGATGGTTTCGAGGCTTACGTCATGGAGCATCTCGATCCCGACAAGCGTCCGATCGCAATCCTGAGCCTTGATAAGAACCCGTATCTGGCGGCGGGAACCGGCGATCAGTTGCTTGCGGACGTTGCTCGCGTGGTCGAGACAGATCCGAGACTGAAGGCCCTCTTCAACTGGGAAAGGGAGGTGCTGCGGGCTGCTGGAAGTACGCTCTCCGAAGTAGCATCCCTCGTCACCGAGCCGGATCGACGGGCCCCAATGTTTTCGGACCGACTGGATGAAGTCCTGAGCCTTCTGGCATATGAGGCGGTTGGAAGTGCGAGCGCACAGGCTGATCCCTTTAGCGCAATCAACGCCGTGCTGTTGCCGATCATGTCCGACCGTATCGCCAACCAGCGAACCAATCCTGATACGGATCAGATCTGGCAGGCGGCTGTGACGCGGGTAGCCGATGTCAACGCACCGGATCTTGCGACATCGGCGCGACTGAATACGATGCTGCATGTGGCCGTTCCGACTGCGGAAGCGATGACTGCGCTCAGTTGGGGCGCTGTGACGATTATTCCCGAGGACCGCGTCGAAGCATTGCTGACGGACCGTTTTGATGTCGATTGCCGGTCCCTCTTGGCCAACGTGTTCTGTGTACAGCAGCGCCCGCACAGGCGTGCGAGCCGGCTTGCATTGATCAGGGTGGGGGCTAACTGCGACTATGCGCAAAGTCGCCGGGGCCCTATCCCGTTCATCCTCGGCGCCGTCGTTCCCGCTGTTGCCGACAGACGGCGGCCTTCACCGAAGGCTGAGATCGCCACGCCGCCAATCAGGCTGGACGGTTTCGATGGACCTGTGGTGATCGTCTTCAACACCCATTTGCAAATCAGCATGGTTCCGTCGGACGTTGCTGGGTGGGAACCCGTTTGCAGAATCCGAGAGCAACTTTTGATGCAGGTTACGACGCATGGCGCCGTCAATGCTACTCGGCCTGCGATCGTGCGTTTCGCTCCGGCAGAGGACCGCGCCGCCTGATGAAGTGGTAGTGCTTTGTGTTCGGGCGGCTTGCCTCGTCGATAGTGACGTTCATCTCTTCTGCGCATGGATGGCAAGCGCAGTCTGAAAGCTACCTCGAAGGCGGGGTCTTCCACGGGGTGAAGGCAGTTCATTTCGCGCAGCCTTGACCAGTCAAGCGGGCTGCCCGATCCAGTGACGCAAAACGGTAAACGGGGCATTCGGGAAATGACTGTTGATACGATCAACGTGGCGGAAGCGATCAAGTCTGCCTACGAGAAGGCACTGCGCGAGCGCGGATTTGTGAATGTCTTGGTGGTGGGAAAGACGGGGACCGGCAAGAGCACGCTGGTCAACACCGTCTTCAACGACAGGATCGCGGATACCGGTCAAGGCAGGCCCATCACGCAGCACATGCGCCGCTACACAAAGGAAGGCAGTCCCGTTTCGATATACGACACGAAGGGCTTGGAGGTAGCGGAGTATCGCTCGATACTCGACGATCTCAAGGCGAAGGTGCGGGAGATCAACCGCTCCGAACGTCATGAGGATCACGTCCATGTCGCTTGGCTGTGCGTAGCGGAAGGAGCCCGACGCGTCGAGGATGCAGAGTTGGAACTTGCGGCCATTATGGACGAACTGTCGGTCCCTTTGATCGTGGCGATTACAACTGCTGTTTCTGACCAGGGCTTCCGCACCGAGGTGCGCGACGCCTTCCACTCTGCGGCGAACGTCGTCAGGCTGAATTCCGAGCCGTATGTCATGGACGAGGGCGTGGTGGTCCCGGCGCGGGGTGTCGACACGCTGGTAGACGTCACGATGGAGGTGGTCCCAAAGGGGCAGAAGACCGCCTTTGCCGCTGCTCAGCGCATCAAGATCGATCACAAGGTAACGCGCAGCAGGTTGGCGGTCGGCACCGCCGCCACCGCCGCGGCAGCCGCAGGAGCCACGCCCATCCCTTTCTCTGATGCGGTTGCAATAGTTCCGATACAGGTCGGCATGATCGCAACCGTAAGTGCGATCTTCGGCCTCGATCTCAGTACCGGATTCCTCACGACTCTAGTGACTGCGTCGCTAGGGTCCACCTCGGGGACATTGGCGGGCCGTGCGGTTGTTGGAAGTCTGCTTAAAGTGATACCCGGAGTTGGCTCGGTTGTCGGCGGTTCAATCTCCGCCGGGGTGGCCGCAGCGTTGACCACTGCGTTGGGTGAAGCCTACATCACGGTGCTGAAGAAGCTGGTGGCAGCGAATCCCGATCGCCCGTTGACAGCGGAGGAGATCGCCTTGGCGCTGAAAGAGCGGCTGAAGGGTGCCGTAGATAATTCCCCAGCCGGTTGATCAATGCTGCCATCCGGCACCCATGCCGCAGGAGTCGATGAGCTTTGGCCCACCCCGGTCAATGAGGATCGCAAGGCTCACGTTCCTAACCGCATCATGCTGGCCCGAGCAGCATGATCGCTGGTCGGGTTATTCCCGATCAGCAGATTGACTGTGGGAGCAACGTGAGTCTTTCGGGTTACACCACGGCAAAATGTTCCCGTCACGTTCTTATCTGTTGACCCTGGGACGATTGAAGGACAAAATGTCCACATTGAGACCTGGGGAGATGACAATGGCGACGTCGGCAAACGTGAGTGCGGAGCAGGTGCTCAGGAAGGCCCGCGAGAGATTTTCGCGCGCGGAAGTCGCCGAGGCGGTTGGTCGCAGCACACGTCAGATCGCGCGTTGGGAGAGGACGCCGGCAACCATGCCACCGCTCGCCGCCCGCGAACTGCGACGGCTCACCGCGGTCCCGGCGAAGCCCGTTGGTGGCGGAAGTGACCCGGAATTCACGTTCATCGATCTCTTCGCCGGCATAGGTGGTGTACGTCTGGGCTTCGAGGCCGCAGGTGGGCAGTGCGTGTTCACGAGCGAGTGGGATTCCTTCGCACAGAAGACCTACTCCGCGAACTTCGGCGACGAGCATCCGATCGCGGGAGACATCACTAAGATTGAGGCTGAGGACGTTCCCGATCATGACGTGCTGCTCGCCGGGTTTCCGTGCCAGCCGTTCAGCATCGCCGGAGTGTCGAAGAAGAATGCATTGGGCAGACCCCACGGCTTCGAGTGCACCACACAGGGCACGTTGTTCTACGACGTCGCCCGCATCATCGCCGCAAAGCGTCCAGGCGTGTTCCTGCTGGAGAACGTGAAGAATCTCGCGAGCCATGACGGCGGCAACACGCTGGCCGTCATTCTCGGAGTGCTGCAGGAACTAGACTACACGGTCCGGTACCGGGTGATCGACGGGAAGCGGTTCGTGCCGCAGCATAGGGAGCGCATCCTCATCGTGGGAGTCCGCAATGATGGCGAACCCGAAGCGTTTGATTGGGATGCGATCGATCTTCCGCCATGTGGCGAGGGGCCAAAACTCTCGTCTATCCTCCATGCCGAGAATGGCGAAGAGGAGGATGTCGATGGCGGTGCCTACATCGATGCTAGCGGAAAGGTTCAGGGCAAGTACACGCTAACCGACAACCTCTGGACGTACCTCAAGAACTACGCCGAGAAGCACCGGGCCAAGGGCAACGGCTTCGGTTTCGGCCTCGTCGGCCCGAGCGACACATCCCGAACCCTGTCGGCTCGCTACTACAAGGACGGATCGGAGATCCTCATCAACCGCGGTGCAGGACGCAATCCGCGGCGGCTGACCCCACGCGAATGTGCACGACTAATGGGCTTTCCGGACACTTTCGAAATCAAGGTGTCGGATACGCGTGCGTACAAGCAGTTCGGCAATTCCGTCGTGGTCCCGTTGATCGCTCACGTGGCGAAGGCGATGAAGCCATACATTCTGCGGAAGGTGGCGGCACGCAAGGTCGGTGGCTGACATAGTCAATGCCGCTACCCGGAGCCGGATGATGTCCGGCATCCGGGGGCGCGATACCAAGATAGAAGTGGCGGTGAGAAAATCCCTCTTCGCTCTTGGGTATCGGTATCGGATCGGACGTCGCGACCTTCCCGGTCGACCGGACATAGTTCTGCCCAAGTTCAAAGCCGTCGTGCTCGTTCATGGCTGCTTCTGGCATCTGCACGGATGCCGCCTCACCAAGATGCCGTCGACCCGGCCCGAGTTCTGGAAGGAGAAGCTCGAGGGCAACCGCGCCCGCGACGACAGAAACGAACGAAATCTGCTTGATGCCGGATGGCGTGTGGCGGTGGTCTGGGAATGTGCCTTGCGCGGCAAGGGCGACGATGGTCTCATGACGATAGCCGCCGGACTGGATGACTGGTTGAAAGGGGGCGATCGGCGGGCGGAGTTCGGTGAATGAAGCGGGGGCATCTGTCGAGCTGGTTCACGGGAGTTGCATGGAAGCGCCTCACGGCTGTCGAGGCCCTTCCCCACAAGTCCAATCAGCACGAGTTCGACGGGGTGCAGAAGCTGAAGACCCTTCTGGGAAGCGAACGGCGATGGTACCCGGGGACCGTCGCCTATCTGATGGACGATGATCCCGAGCCGCTGCGCGCCGACGTGAGGCTTACCTGGTACGATGCGCGTGAACGCATTCCCAAGCGGTCCGAATGGCGGTTGTACTATCCCACGACCTTCGTTTCGGAGCGGTACAGTGAGGGTGACCTCCTGATAATCGCCCGCCGTGCCAACGATACCTTGCTGGTCGTGGTGGCCGAAGAGGGATCCACCATCGAGGGGCAGCTGATGTGGTTGTTCGGCTTGGGGGCCATCGACCATCCGGGCTTCTCCGTGAAGGGCGAGATCGAAAGCGGTCATCTCATGCTCGATTTCGCCGCCAACTTCGTTCTGGATCTCATCGGCGAGAACGTGGACCATACCGACGATAGCTGCCTCGACGTCATGCTTCGTCTGTTCGGTCGGGATGATCCCCCGCCCGACGAATTCTCCGAATACGTCAGGAGCACTGTGCAGGGCCTTGATCCGGTGGATGATCCCGACACGGCTCTTCTCGTCTGGATGGAGCGCGAGGAGGTACTCTACAGGACGTTGGAGCGGCATCGGATCGGGGATCGGTTGAGTGCCGGCTTCCGCGATGTTCCTGGCGGTTTCTTTGATTTCTCGGCGGAGGTGCAGGCCCGGCGCTCCCAACGACAGAACCGGGCTCTCGCAAGCCATTTCGAGCACCTCCTGCAGCTCCATGGTGTCGACTACGGTCGCAGTACAGTCATCGAACCGGAAGTGGATGTTCCCGACTTCGTGTTCGCGGGCGCAGCCGTCGGTCAGCTCGATCTCTGGCGGAAACCCATGGCTCGGGTGCTTGCCGTTCGAAGCCGGACAGGAGATCTGGCAAGCACCGGCGGGGTGTCACCAAAATCCGGGATCGATAGCTATCTACTGACGCTCGAGCCGGGCTTGGGTGCGGCACAGATGACCGCGCTGGCGAAAAACCGGATCACCCCCGTAGTGCCCGTCGGCTTGAAACCGGCCTTCCAGCAAGATTCCTCCGTCCTGGTGTTGTCGGCAGGCGAATTTCTGAAGGCTCTTGGAACGATCGAGTATCCGCGGCGGGTTTCAGGGTAGTCGAAGACGTTCGACCTGCTCCGCAGCTCCGTTCCGGACGGTCCCTTCTCGAAAGCAGCTAGTCAGACGATCGGGTAACAACCTGTCATCAAGCGTACCGATGAATTGAAAGCTATCGACGTCGATCGGATGAGTGGGCATGGATTCGCCATTGAGCGCGGTGCCTTCGGCGTTCACCGTCTCGCGCCGCAGAAGGTCCTCTAGGCATTCGTCTTCGAGTTCCAGGGCAAGGATCGACGTGTTGTTGTATGTGGTCCTGTCGGTGAGGATGCGCATCGATCCCACCGCATTGTCCCGGTATGGCTTCATCATCACAACGTGCATGATTTTGAAGCCGCACCGCTGCAGGGACAGGAGACGCTGAATCTCATACCGATTGAGACCGACAGATAGCGGTTGTCGTGTCTTCATCGGGGTCTTGTGCTTGAACTCCACGACCCAGAGGTCACCGCCTGAAGCCAGAACGAAGTCCACATCGACGACGAACTGATAGAACTTGCCGATGACGTCGTTGATGAGATGACGCCCGAGACCGACTTCCGACCAGATCCGATCTCCGTGTGCGGCATGCAGATAGCCCCAGAATGCCTCGTTGCGACGCGGCTCGTCGCCAGAAACAGGAACGTAAACGTTATCCCGAAGCCGCGGATTCTCACTGTACAGGTTTTCGATCAGCTTGGGCAGCGGTTTCATATACGGTCGGCCGCCGCGGTAGCTGTCTTCGACCATGAACCCCCTGTCGGCGTCATGTTCGATGCGGTGCACAAGAAATTCGCGGCGCAGGTGAGCGACGTAGTCTCCGTGGCGAGGATGAGCATCATGCGCCCAGGCAAGTGCTCTATTGTTGAGAAGAAGCGTCGTGCACGGAAGGCGATCGAGGCCAGCCTGTCGACTGGCCGCCGTTTCGAGCATCCGAATGAACCACGTCGACATGGCCAGACCCTCGGTAATGCGAGGATTGTCCCTCTCGAGTTGCTGTAGCGTGGCGAGAGTTTCGTTCTTTGCAGCTTGCGTGGAATCGTCGGCGAAGTTGTGCATGCCGCATCCTCGTCCGGCGGGGTTAACGTCACGTTCCCAGCGACGGACGGCGCAAGCAGTTAGATCGAATTGGACCAGTCAGTTGTTGCAATCGCCGACGGCTCTGACATCATGGGAACAAACAGGGGGTCAATTGCGCACTTGGACGGTCCGAGACGGCATACTGCTGCACCGTGGTGACGAGGACGTCGCCGCGCCCGTGCGCGTTCAGGAGATGTTGGCCTGCTTCCGTGACGGCAAAGGTGTTGTCGAACTGGAGGCAGGTGGTCAGGTGCGGGCCAGCCGCTGGGCGCTGACACCCCGGATAGTTCTCGATGTCGTCGATGGGCGAGCTCATCTGGCGGTTGCCGCGCGAGGTGGGGCGGCGGATGTAGTCATCAACGACGCGGCGGCGCTTGAAGCCGGCCATGTGGTGGCAGACCTGCGCTGGTTTCCTTTGGCCGCGGAAGCCACCCGGCAGATCCTTGACGTTCTATCGGACATCGGTGCGACGGTGGGGCCGCTGAGCCTGCGCCAGCTTCTTGATCTGCGTGCCGGGCGTTTCGATGGGATGCTGGTCGAGGATCGTATAGAGACGGTTACGCCGGATCTCTTCGAAACGAGGCCACTGGACGACGAAGAAGCGCCACAAGGGATCCTTGCCGAACTGTATCCCTATCAGGTCGCGGGTTGGCGCTGGCTCCGCTTCCTTGCGCGGCACGGCCTTGGCGGGCTCTTGGCCGACGAGATGGGTCTCGGCAAGACGCTGCAGATCATATCCCTGCTTGCCGACGCCGGAAGGACGTCCCTCCGGCCCTGCTTGGTCATCGCACCGGGAACGCTGCTCGAGAACTGGCGGCGTGAGATCGGGAAGTTCGCACCCGCGCTACGGGTGCTGGTGCACGGCGGAGATGACAGGACCGGAAGCCCCCGGGAACTGGTTGCCAACGACGTCGTCGTGACCTCGTACGATACGGTCGTCAGGGACAACGGCCTCTTGGCAACCGTGGAGTGGGAGGCCGTCGTGCTCGACGAGGCACAGGCGATCCGCAACCCCGGAACGGCCCGTGCCGCGGCCGTTTCGTCCCTGCAGAGGACCCGAGGCTTCGCCATTACCGGAACGCCCGTGGAGAACCGGCTCCTCGATCTCTATTCGATCATCAGCTTCGTTGCCCCTGGGCACCTTGGCACGCAGCGGGAATTCGAGGAGACGTTCAAGGACGATCCTGAAGGCGGTGCGCTTCTCGAACCGTTGGTCAGTCCGCTCATGCTGCGTCGGCGGGTGGCTGAGGTCGCGACCGATCTCCCGGAACGGATCGACATAGACGTCCCGCTCGTCATGTCGAAGGCCGACGGCGCCCTCTACGACGAATTGCGGAACGAAGCACTGCGTGACTTCGGCTCGGTCGGTCCCTTGGTGGCGATGACCCGGCTGAGGCAGTTCTGCGCCCATCCGGTTGCGGCTGGGCTCGACTATCCCGACCCGCATGCGTTTCCAAAGCTCGCGCGTCTGCTTGAGATAGCCGAGGAGGTCTTCGCCGCAGGTGAAAAGCTGATCGTGTTCAGTGCGTTCACCGAGGTGACGGACATCATCATGGCAGCGATCCGTCGCAGGCTGGGCGTCTGGGCGGACCACCTCGATGGTCGCGTGGACATGGCGGCTCGTCAGGGCGTCGTCGACGCCTTCTCCGCGGTATCCGGTGCTGCGGCGCTGATCCTCAATCCGCGGGTGGCGGGTGCCGGTCTCAACATCACCGCCGCCACTCACGTCGTCCACTATGGGTTGGAGTGGAACCCGGCCCTGGAGGCGCAGGCGTCAGCACGTGCGTGGCGGCGGGGACAGGATCGACCCGTCACCATCCATCGACTGTTCTTCGCCGATACGGTGGAGGAGATCATGAACGAGAGGCTGATGCGGAAACGCGGGCTCGCTGAGGCGGCAGTGATCGGCGTCGAGGGAACCGACGATGACAGGAGCGATGCACTTGCTGCGTTGTCTTTGTCCCCGTCCAAAGGAGGCATGAATGGCTGAAGTCACGATCCGCAAGGAACTGAGTGCCAACGACATCGGGAAAACGGGAGGCCATCAGGCAGGCATGCTGATTCCGAAGGCCCCCGAGATCCTCGCGTTCTTTCCGCCTCTCGATGCCAGCGAATACAATCCCCGGCAACGCATCCTGTTCACGGATGCGGCGGGGGACCGACGCAATTTCAATTTCATCTACTACAACAACCGGCTGCACAAGAAGGGCACCCGTAACGAGTACCGGCTGACCGGAATGACGCGGTTCCTGCGCGAAGCCCATCTTCAGGTGGGAGATGCTATAGTGCTGACGAGATCGGACGATGACTACGGAATCCGGATCGACCGTGCGGGTACCGCCACGCAGGACGAGGGCACCCGGCTTGTGCTGACCGCCGGCTGGGTGATCATAGAGGGTTGAGGAGTACGGAATGGCATCCGAAGCGTTGAACATGCAGACCGGTCCCGATGAGGAGGTGGTCAATCCCGACGCGGGCCGCCTGATCGGCGGTCTGCGTGACACCGGTTATGAGTTCAAGACGGCTATCGCCGACATCGTCGACAATTCCATTGCCGCGTCGGCGACGAGGATCGATCTGCAGCTCCTTCAGGACTACGACGGCGACGTGACGCTCGTCGTGGTGGACAACGGCGCGGGAATGGATCGGGCGGGTCTGCTCAACGCCATGCGGTACGGATCCGACCGTCGTCCGGACGCTGCGTCCCTGGGCAAGTTCGGCATGGGTCTCAAGACGGCCTCCACCGCCTTCTGCCGGCGTCTTTCGGTGATCTCGCGGCCGACGGGCGATGCGCCGCTGATCATGGCGACGTGGGATCTGGATCACGTCGAGCAGAAGGGAAAGTGGCTGCTCCAGTGGAGCGAGGACATCGATCCCGACTTCCGGGATCTGCTCGATGCGGTCGCCGCTGGCGGCAGCGGTACGGCGGTGGTGTGGCAGAAGGTCGACCGGCTCACGCGGCAGTACAAGATACCGGGCGGTCAGGCGCAGAAGAACGCCTTCGGCCGCATCGAGGAGGAACTGCGCCATCATCTCGGCAAGGTGTATCAGCGGTATCTTGATCCAGCGGACGGCCGGACTGCGCAGACGGTGGCGATCACCCTTAACGGCAGCAGTGTGGAGCCTTGGGATCCGTTCCTGATCGGCATCTCCGAGAAGGTGGCTTCTCAGACGATGACCGTCACCCTTCCGGACGGTGGGGAGGCCAGCTTCAAGGTGAGCGCATTCGTCCTCCCGCGGCGCGAGGACATCCTCGATCAGGACAGGAAGGAGGCCGCACGTCTGACGAACGCCCATCAGGGCATCTACGTCTACCGCGAAAACCGGCTGATCCACGACGCCAGCTGGCTGGGGATGTTCGTTAAGGAGCCGCATGGCACCCTGCTGCGCGTCGAATTCTCGTTCGGACATGATCTGGACGAGGCGTTCCAGGTCGACATCAAGAAGAGCCAGATTCTGCTGAATCCGGTGCTGTATGCGTGGTTGAAGGATCAGTTCCTGACGGCCCCGCGACGTCAGGCCGACCGGGTCTATCGCGACGGCGTCAAGAAGAAGGTGAAGGACAAGGCCGGTGGCGCCCACTCTGGTTCCAACGAGGTCATCAAGGGCAAGGACGGTCAGATCGGTGGACCTACCGTCGAGGTGAAGGATGCCGGCAAGGGCGAGGTCCTGCTGACCAACAGCAAGGGGCAGATGACGATCAAGATGCCCGTCCTCGGTGCGGACCGGCCCGGCGAAGTGGCCGTGCGCGTCTCCGACGACGTGCCCGACGGCATGCTCTACAGGCCCGTGCTGATCGACGGAAAGCGTGCAGTCGAGATCAGTACGCGTCATCCCTACTATGAGCGTGTCTACGTGCCCAACCTCGAGAAGAGCACCACTGTCACGGGTATGGATTCGCTGCTCTGGGCACTTGCGGTTGCGGAACTGGACATTGCCAGCCCGGCAGTGGCCGACGATCTGGAGGAGATGCGCTTTAAGGTGTCGCGCATGCTCCGCAAGCTGGTCGAAAGCCTGCCCGAGGCAGCGGAAGGCGACTTCGACTGACATGCTGGACCCAGCCGACATCGGTGCCGAATTCGCGGCGGTGACGGGTCTCGCCGTCTCCGCCCGTCGCGCAGGCGTCGGCTGCGTCGAGATCTCCCCCGCAGACGCGGAAGCCGAGACTAGGTTCACCGTCCAGGTGAGGCTGGTACGGCGACGGCTCGATGTCGAATTCCAGCCGGGCACCCATGCGGGTCCCCTGGTTGAAGCGATGGGACGGTCGGATGACATGGGACGATCGCTCTGGATGTCGCAACAGGATGTGTTGCGCCGGGCAGGTTGCAACCTTCTCATGTCCATCAACGGATCGGCTGTTGATCCATCCGAAGACGTATGGTCGGAACGTTGGCGCTTCCTTTCGTTGCGAATGACGCGGAACCTCGTTGCGATCGAACCCGAGGACGAAGCGGAGGGACTGTTCCCGCCGAGGACATGGGTTGGTCGTTTCGCGGCGCTTCTCGTCGCCCTACTGCCGCTCGTGGAGAAGGATGCCGCTCAGTTCGAACCCGACGTGGAAGGCGACCCGCAGCTCGCCACCCACTTCCGGTATGAACGAAGTGCCCGCAATCGTGCCGCGGCGATCGCGATACACGGCTTCGACTGCCGGGTGTGTGAGGTCAATCTCCGGAGGATCTACGGGGAGATCGCAAGGGACTTCATCCACATACACCATCTTACGCCGCTCTCGGACTTGGAACGGCCCGCTCCTGTGGACCCGGAACGCGATCTCGCACCTCTCTGCCCCAACTGCCATGGCGTAGCGCACCGACGACGACCGCCTTATACCATTCAGGAGCTCCGCGCCGCATTGGGGCGTGGATGATCATCTATTTCCCTTCTGGGGATCCGGTCGAAGTCGCCGACGGCCGGTAGATTAGTGAGGACGCCCGCTTCTGCAGCGCTCCCAGCACCGCCACCCGTGAGCTCCTTGCTCGCTCGATCGCCTTCATGAGCGGCGGGCTCTCCTCCACCGGCGGCAGATGATCCAGAAGGGCCGAGAGTTCGATGTTTTTCCTGCGATAATCCTGCACGACGCGGATGTCATCGCCGAGTACGGACATCTCCAAACGCTCTAGGATGGCATCCTGCTGCTGGATGTTGGATTGTATGCGTTCGACCTTCGCGAGAAGATTGGCACCGTCGAGCGGTTGCCCTTTTCTCGGTGTCCCGTCAGCATCCACGGAGGTCGTAGCGAGATAGCTCGGAACGAAATCACGAAAGAGCGGATCGAGCTTGTCGGAAACCTCTCTGAAAGATTTCAGGTCCTCCTGCCTTTGATCCTGCTGCTGTTCGTAATGGTGGCTGATCCAGCCGCCACCGACTGCCAAACCCGCTGTGACCAGCGACGATACGCCGAACGCGATCGCTGCCCACGTGCGGCTTACGGGTTTCGAATCGGCCTGAGCCGTTCCTGGTGTTGGCTGACCGCCCGGCGTCGACTGCGTCACCGCTGTCACCTTTTCCTCCGTCCTGTCCTCATCGAGGTGGACAATCCGGTCTTCCTCTTGGCGCTTCTCGCAGCCTCACATACGCGCTGCCACTCGTCCAGCCTCATCAGCTGCATCGCGCCCCTGATGCGTTCCTCGACCTGTATCTGACAGCTTCCGTCGTGTGCAGATGCGGTGTTCACGATGGTCGGAACGGTGGATGGCACCTGGCCCCTGGCATCCGTCTCCGTCGCCATCGTCATCAGGCCTGCTACGACGATCGGCGTGATGGTTCCGCTGAGTAGCCGCTGATAGCCCTTCGAGTTGATGTTCAGTTTCAACTCCGGGGTGTAGTCCGGCATCTTCTCCAGATAACCTAGGGCTTCGGCGAAAGTCAGTTCGCGACCTCGAACGCCGGCTTCATAAGCCGCCACCACCCCGGCCGCATAGTTGATGAAAGTTTGGATGTGGTATTCGTCAAGTGTGTCGAAGTCGTCTTCACTCGTGATGAGGCGTGCCGAGTAGATGTCGTCAAATGCGTACTGGTCGAACGCGGCCCTCAGGACCTGATCACGTAGACTACGGTCAAGCTGCATGATCGGGTTGGGTGTCCCGAATTTGGCTCGCAGCTCTGGCTTCAGCTCGCCCCGTATCCGTCGTGCCGTCCACTGAACTCGTCGCACGGGAAGTCGCTCGGCTTCGTAGACGTCGCGCCACGAGGCGAATTGAGGTTCTCCGACGATTTGCCCGAAGAGGACGGGGTCATCGAACCCTTTCCCGGGAGCGACGACGATGGCGCCGGGTCGGAGCTTGTAGAAAAGGGCCTCAACCGCTCCGGCATATCTTCCGACGCGTCGGCCATGGGCGAGATCGTGATAGTGTGCGGCGTCGCGGGAGGGTTCAGGTCCGCTGCGATCCGTCTCGATCCAGTCCCGTACCGCGATGGCCTTGACCAACTGTCGTCGCAACTCGTCGCGCGTGGGTAGCCGTTTGAAGTCGATCGAAAGCGATGGGAATTCGAAGAAGATCGCATCGTGGCGATCGAAGGCGGAGTACAGACGATAGTCCCGCCCGGGCTGTATGATGTAGATGTCCTCGTCCGGGCGGACGATCCGGGTGGCGATGTCCAGTTCGTCGCTGTCTGATTCCTCGATGCGCACGCATCCTCCTGCCTTTAGACCTCTTCTCGTGCAGGTTGGGCCTGTAGGCAAGTGATGGGCGCTTGGTTGCTGCCGATAAGGCCGACACCGGTGTCTTACGCATCGACATGAATTGTTGGTGCTGGGGCCAGCTCGTACCCAGTCGAGCGGAATGGTGTATTCAGGTGGGGAACGATACGACCATCGGGCCGTATCGCCCACCGCCCGTTTGACGACTATTCCCTGTGCGTCAGGAGGTTGGAGTTCACACCCGCGGTCGACTGCACCGTCGAGCGCGATCCTGCGTTTCCATCTGCCAACTCCGAGGACATGATGGTCAGCAGGTGACGCGTCAGCGCCGCCCCGCCGCCCCGATAGGCCGCTCGCGCCCATTCGTCCCACCGATCGACGTGATCGCACAGCCAGTCGAACATGTCGTTGCGGATCGCCTCGTTCTCGAACGCGAGCGTCCACACGGTACGCCTGACCCGCATGCTCCGCTCCTCGGGGTGGCAGACGAGGATGATCGTCGGCTTGTCGGCGATCGTGCGCCGGACGAACTGGTTCGGCCATCCGGCGGACACCTCCTCGACCATCACGCGACGATCCTCGCCGATTTCCGGGCCGTCGATGGCGTCGTTCAGCGCGGCGACCGAGGTGCGCCCGAGCGGCTGCAGCGCGAGGTTCACCGGTCTGGTCGCTTCCAACATCCGGATGACGGCCATCCCCTCCTCGGACACGTCACCGTGGGCAGGATCGCCGGAACCCTTGTCCGCGATGAATCCCATGCTGTACAGCCATTGGAAGACGAAACGGCCGAAGGGGATGCTCCCTCCGTAGATGTCCGTCGCCTCGCTCTTGCCGAGCCGCCTGTGGAACGCGCGGGCGACGAGGGCGGCATGGATCGTCTCCATGATCGCCTCGGCGATTTCCCGGCTGTGATCGCCCATGCCGAGCCGCCCCCGCCAGAATGCGTCCCTGATCGAGCGGAAGCGATTGCCGTGTGCGTCGACGAACGGGGTGGTGGTGTTGACGTAATCGACCGCGAGGTGCTCGCCCCAGATCGGTCCGGCGGTGTTGGTCCTGTCCATGATCAGCCCCTCTCCGCACCGAAGGTGATGCCGACGGGCGGCACGTCGATCGCATGGGGTTCGGGCGCACGCCCCTCCTCGATGGCGCGCAGCTGCATGGCGAGCGACATGCACTGGTGGTACACGTACACCTCGTCGCGGTAGACCTGTTCCAGCAGCCCCGCCTGGGCATCGGCCATCGATCCGTGTCCGATGCCGTTCGGCCGCGGCACGAGGTCCCCAGCCTTGTCGCAGGAAAAACCGATCCACCAGGCGTCGTCATGGTCTGCCACTTTGTTGGCGAATACCCGCTGCGTCTGTCCCGCCGGAAGCAGACTCTCGGTGACATGACAGATCGAGACGTGTTCCGGTTCGCGCTTCTGGCAGGGAGACGCATAGTCGATCCCGCCGTGCGCATCGACGCCGACCGCCCGGATGGACGACGGATCGAAGCCGAAAAGCGGATGAGCGGGGCTGACGCCGACGTAGCCGCACAGGTTCAACTTCAGCGGGGAGCGGCGGATGATCATCGGGTATCCGGTGTCGGCGTCGGTCCAAGCGATCTTGTCCGCCTCCTGCGACCACGGGCCGGCCTCGGTGGGGCGCAATGCCGGCACGCGGTACACGGCCTCCGCGACGACGAGCCGCCGCTCGAAGTGGAAGGGCACGTCACGCTTGACCAGCGCGTTCGACGACGCGCCGGTCGTCGTAATCGCCGCGGTGTTCTTCTTCTTCCTACCCATGTTCGATGTCCTTGTCGGTCGCACGTCCGAGACGATGCGTGGATGGTGGGATCGTTCGACGTTGGTCGGCGGCGGTTGGCGGATCGCGGGCATGCTCTCGGCGCCCGCCGCGGCAGGGTCCGGCTGAGATGCGAATGTCGTAATCGGCCGGTACGGCGTGATCGGATTCAGCCGCGGCACCGTACCCCGTCCGCAACCAATACCGAGCTAGGGCGAACTGTCGGGCATCGTCCTTTTCATGGTCGATATGAGTGCGCTGGACGCCGACGATCTTACTGTTCGTACCTTGCGCCCCAGCGGTCGTCGCCGGCGTATCCCGATCGAAATTCCCATAGCCGAGCACGAAGTTGGCGACGCATGCGCGAGTGTGACCGTGATCCACGCCAATTTTGAAGAGGATTACGATTGCCGCCGACGTCTCGATGCCGATCACCGATTGGACGTGCAGCGACCTGACTGGCTCTTCGGAAACGCGCGGCCATGACACCAAGCCGCTACGGCTGCTGACGGCCGGAATAAGAATATGCGTCACTGCGGCTCCGGTGTTGTGGAGCCACGAGATGGAGGTGAGGTTAGGCCAGTCGCTAGGCCTCTAAGAGGTCACAAACTTTGGCAGAGAGGTCCGCGCTTATTGGCGCAGGACAAAATGTCTGGATGCCCCGTGAGGATTCGAACCTCAATTAACGGAGTCAGAGTCCGTGGTCTTACCTTTAGACGACGGGGCACCGAACAGGGGCGTGCCTCTAGGCGGGCTGGCCGGGCTTGTCAACAGGCTTTGATGCGGTGCGTCTTGTCGCACGGGCACCAACCCGCTACCTTGGGGACCAAGCACCGGCGGACGCTCATGTCCGTGACGGATAGAACAGAATAAAGCGAGATACGGCGATGGGGGATCAACCCACCCGACGGCCGTACCGGCAGGCCAAGCCCCCTG
>Ga0308171_1000737_pt1 | contig 58416 bp, 34 predicted proteins | sample PhyGR1_FD_202135 | JGI IMG/M metagenome (GOLD analysis project Ga0308171, IMG submission 202135) | Phyllosphere microbial communities from UC Gill Tract Community Farm, Albany, California, United States - DLSLSG.R1 | ecosystem: Host-associated > Plants > Phyllosphere > Unclassified | place: USA... | reverse complement strand
CTGCAAGCCCCCCTTGATTGATATTTTTAACAACAAAGGTGTTGCATCATGTCGGTACCCCCGCGTGCCGTTCAGCTTAACGAAGCGAACGCGTTCCTTAAGGAACATCCTGAGGTTCTCTACGTTGACCTTCTGATTGCAGATATGAATGGTGTGGTTCGTGGCAAGCGTATCGAACGCACGAGCCTTCACAAGGTTTACGAGAAAGGCATCAACCTGCCCGCCTCCCTCTTCGCCCTGGATATCAACGGTTCGACCGTCGAAAGCACGGGCCTTGGCCTGGACATCGGCGACGCCGACCGCATCTGCTACCCGATCCCTGGCACCCTCTCCAACGAACCTTGGCAGAAGCGCCCGACCGCGCAGCTGCTGATGACCATGCACGAAATCGAAGGCGAGCCGTTCTTCGCCGACCCGCGTGAAGTGTTGCGCCAGGTGGTGAGCAAGTTCACCGACATGGGCCTGACCATTTGCGCCGCATTCGAGCTGGAGTTCTACCTCATCGACCAGGAGAACGTGAACGGCCGTCCGCAGCCGCCGCGCTCGCCGATCTCGGGCAAGCGTCCACAGTCGACCCAGGTCTACCTGATCGACGACCTGGACGAGTATGCCGACTGCCTGCAGGACATCCTCGAAGGCGCGAAGGAGCAGGGCATCCCGGCCGACGCGATCGTCAAGGAAAGCGCCCCGGCGCAGTTCGAGGTCAACCTGCACCACGTGCCTGATCCGCTGAAAGCCTGTGACTACGCAGTGCTGCTCAAGCGCCTGATCAAGAACATCGCCTACGACCATGAAATGGACACCACCTTCATGGCCAAGCCCTACCCGGGCCAGGCTGGCAATGGCCTGCATGTACACATCTCCGTGCTGGACAAAGATGGCAACAACATCTTCACCAGCGAGGATCCCGAGCAGAACGCCGCGCTTCGTCACGCTGTCGGCGGTGTGCTCGAGACCCTGCCCGCATCGATGGCGTTCCTCTGCCCGAACGTCAACTCGTACCGCCGTTTCGGCGCGCAGTTCTACGTACCGAACGCGCCGAGCTGGGGCCTGGACAACCGCACCGTGGCCCTGCGCGTGCCAACCGGCTCGCCGGACGCCGTGCGCATCGAGCACCGCGTGGCCGGTGCCGACGCCAACCCGTACCTGATGATGGCGGCGGTCCTGGCTGGTGTGCACCACGGCCTGACCAACAAGATCGAGCCGGGTGAGCCGATCGAAGGCAATTCCTACGAGCAGCTGGAACAGAGCCTGCCGAACAACCTGCGCGATGCCCTGCGCGAGCTGGACGACAGCGAGATCTTGAACAAGTACATCGATCCGAAGTACATCGACATTTTCGTCGCGTGCAAGGAGAGCGAGCTGGAGGAGTTCGAACACTCGATCTCCGACCTCGAGTACAACTGGTATCTGCATACCGTGTAAACGAAAACGCCGCCCTCAAGGGCGGCGTTTTTCATTGAGGTTCGCGGTGTCTGCTTCGCGGGTAAACCCGCTCCCACAGGCATCCGCTGGTCTCACAGTCGGAGGGGTGCCTGTGGAAGCGGGCTTGTCCCGCGATAGGGCCGGTACTGACCTACAACGATTTCTCGAAAATCTTCGAATTGCGCTGGTAGTTGTACAGCGAAGCCCGCGCCGCCGGCAGCCGTTCCACGCCACTGGGCTGGAATCCGCGCTCGCGGAACCAGTGCGCCGTACGCGTCGTCAGCACGAACAGGGTATTGAGGCCCAACTGCCGTGCACGGGTCTCGATACGCTCGAGCAGGTCATCACCCCGGCCCCCATGCCGGTATTCCGGATTCACCGCCAGGCACGCCAGCTCGCCCGCCTCGGACTCGGCAATCGGATACAACGCCGCACAGGCGATGATCATGCCGTCACGCTCCACCACACTGAACTGCTCGATTTCCCGCTCCAGCACCTCGCGCGAACGGCGCACGAGAATGCCCTGCTCTTCCAGTGGGCTGATCAGCTCGAGCAGGCCGCCGACATCCTCGATGGTCGCCTCGCGGACGATCTCGAACTGCTCCTGGGCTACCAGCGTGCCACCGCCGTCGCGGGTGAACAGCTCGGTGAGCAGCGCACCATCCTCGGCGTAGCTGACGATATGGCTGCGCGCTACCCCACCCTTGCAGGCCTCGGCGGCGGCATCGAGCAGCTCGCCCTGATAGTCGCTGCCCAGGCGTTGCAGGTGCGCCGGAACCTGCTGCGGCCGCAGCTCACGCACCAGCTTGCCTTTGTCGTCCAGCAGGCCCGGCTCGGCGCCGAACAACAGCAATTTGTCAGCGCCCAGTTCGATGGCGGCACGGGTGGCGACGTCTTCGCAGGCCAGGTTGAAGATCTCGCCGGTCGGCGAATAGCCCAGAGGCGACAACAGCACGATGGAGCGCTCGTCGAGCAGGCGGCTGATGCCCTTGCGATCGATGCGTCGTACCTCGCCGGTGTGGTGGTAGTCGACCCCCTCCAGCACGCCGATCGGCCGTGCAGTCACCAGGTTGCCGCAGGCCACACGCAGGCGCGAGCCCTGCATGGGCGATGCGGCGATATCCATCGACAGGCGCGCTTCGATGGCCAGGCGCAGGGCGCCGACGGCGTCGATCACGCACTCCAGGGTCGCGGCGTCGGTGATGCGCAGGCCGTGATGGTAATGCGGGGTCAGGCCGCGGGCAGCCAGCCGGCTTTCGATCTGCGGGCGCGAGCCGTGGACCAGTACCAGACGCACGCCCAGGCTGTGCAGCAGCACCAGGTCGTGGACGATATTGCCGAAGTTGGGGTGATCGACACCATCGCCGGGGAGCATGACCACGAAGGTGCAGTCGCGATGGGCATTGATGTACGGGGAGGCATGACGCAGCCAGTTGACGTATTCGGGCATGACAGGGCCTGTGGATAAGTGAACGAGACGGGTGAAGGCGCACAACGTTCGAAAGTCATCGTCGGAACAGGCTTGCGGTCACGCGCGGTCTCCTCTAGGCAGGAACGAATCAGGTCAGTGGACGTTTAGCTCAGGCAATAGTGCCGGACAAGATCACGCAATAGACGCACGGTAGGCTCGATTCGTGACATTTCAAGGTACTCGCCCGGCTGATGGGCGCAAGCGATGTCGCCGGGGCCGAGCACGATGGTCTGGCAACCCAGCTGTTGAAGATAAGGCGCTTCGGTGCCAAAGGCCACCGCTTCGGCACGATGGCCGGTCAGACGTTCGGCCAATTGCACCAGCTCGGCGTCGGCGTCCTGCTCGAACGGTGGCACCTCGGGGAACAGCGGCGCATAGTCGATGCGCACTTCATGGCGCTCGGCCACAGGTTTGAGCTTGGCCCGGATAGCCGCACGCAGTTGCTCCACGTCCATCCCTGGCAACGGGCGCAGGTCGAACTCCAGGGCGCACTGGCCACAGATGCGATTGGGGTTGTCGCCGCCGTGGATGCAGCCGAAGTTCATCGTCGGCGTGGGCACGGTGAATTGCGGATTGCGGTAGGTCTGCTGCCACTGCTGGCGCAGGCCCATGAGTTCGCCCATCACCGCGTGCATGGCCTCCAGGGCACTGTGGCCCAGGCTTGGATCCGACGAATGGCCGCTGCGCCCGAGAATATCGATGCGGTCCATGAGGATGCCCTTGTGCATGCGGATCGGCTTCAGCCCAGTGGGTTCGCCGATCACCGCCGCCCGGCCCAGCGGCTGTCCCGCTTCGGCCAGGGCGCGAGCGCCCGACATCGAGCTTTCTTCATCGCAGGTGGCGAGGATCAGCAGCGGTTGCTTGAAGTCGTGCTCCAGCAGCGGGATCACCGCCTCGATCACCAAGGCGAAGAAGCCCTTCATGTCGCAACTGCCCAGCCCTACCCAGCGGCCATCCACTTCGGTGAGCTTCAACGGGTCGCTGCTCCACAACTGTGGATCGAACGGCACCGTATCGCTGTGGCCGGCCAGCACCAGGCCGCCCGGGCCGGTACCGCGGCTGGCGAGCAGGTTGAACTTGCCTGGAGTGACCTCCTGGACCTCGCAACGGAAACCCAGATCGCCCAACCAGTTGGCGAGCAGGTCGATGACCTGGCGGTTGGACTGGTCCAGTGCGGCCTGGGTGCAGCTGACCGAGGGGGCGGCGATCAGGGCGACGAACTGGTCTTTGAGCGATGGCAACGGCATGCACGGACTCCTCGTAAAGCATGGCGGTCATCATAGCAATGCCGTCCCTTGGCAGGGCAACTCCTGTAGACTCTCCGGCAACCACGCCTTCCTTCGAGCCAGCGATGCACAAAGAAACCGAACTCAAGCTCCGCGCCAGCCGCGAGACCCTTGCCGCCCTGCGCGAGCACCCCTTGCTGAAGAAGCGCAACAAGTCCGGCTGGCAGACCCGCGAACTGCTCAACCAGTACTTCGACACCCCCGACCGCGAGCTCTCTGCAGCCCGCGTCGCCCTGCGCCTGCGCCGCGACGGCGAGGTCATCATCCAGACCCTCAAGTGCCGTGGGCAGAGCGTTGCCGGCCTGTCCGAACGCAACGAGTACGAGTGGTACCTGGACAAGGTCAAGCTGGACCTGAAGAAACTCGACGCCAGCTGCTGGCCCGAGCAATTGGCCGAGCTGGACAAGAAGACCATCAAGCCATTGTTCACCACCGATTTCACCCGCGAATACGCCGAGATCTCCTGGGGTCGCGGCAAGGCCAAGGTGGTGATCGAAGCCGCGCTCGACCAAGGCTTCGTCATTGCCGGCAAACGCAAGGAAGAAATCTGCGAGCTCGAGCTGGAGCTGCGTGAAGGCGCCCCCGAAGCCCTGCTGGAGCTGGCTGCCGAGCTCTCCGCCACGCTGGCCCTGATGCCCTGCGACATCAGCAAGGCCGAGCGCGGCTACCGCCTGCTCGAGCCAGATAGCTACGAGTTGAGCCTGCCACACACCGAGCTGGACGCCGAAATGGCCGTGGATGACGCCTACGCCGCGCTCGCCTGGCAACTGCTGGGCAGCAGCCAGCGCCTGGCAGAACAGTACCGTCATAACGGCCACTGGCGCCTGCTGCAGGAATGGGTGCAGTGCCTGGCAGAGCTGCGCGCCCTCACCAGCAGCCTGGGCCAGGCCGCGCCACGAGCTACCACCCGAGACCTGCGCGCCCGCCTCGACGCCCTGCTCGAAGACTGGCGCCCGCTGGTACAGGCCGGCAACGAGGACGAAGACATCCGCCGCGCCGCGCCCGAGCAGTTCGCCGAAGAGCTGGAAGACACCCGCTGGGGCCAGTTCTCCCTGGAAACCTCGCGCTGGCTGCTGGCGCGCGCCTGGACCGTGGAGCGCAAGGGCCGCGGCGAGCGCCAGGGCAAGGCGCAACTGGCCAGCTGGCTGCACCACCAGCTGGGTGAAGAAGGCCGCGCGCTGAAACTGCCGCTGTACACCCAGCGCCCAGAGGATCTGGGTGAGCAGTTGCCGCGCATCGAGCAGTTGCTGACCTGGCTGCACCACGCCCGCCAGGTGCTGGAAGTGCCGCAACTGGACCGCCTGTACGGCGATCTGAAGAAGCTGCACGAACTGGCCGAGCAGCCGCTGGCCGAAGAGCAGTCGGACGCGCTGTTCGAAGCCCGCATCGAGCAGGCTCGCGCCATCGACCAGAGCCGCGCCTGGAAACACCTGCTCAAGGTGTAATCGCGCGTCGGCTTCTTCGCAGGTAAATCGGGGCACCGACCCGGTTTACCTGCGAAGGCCTCACCTCGATAGCGGCAAGCAGGTAGTGGACTTGATCTCCGAGAGCGCCACGATCGAATTCACTTCCTGTATCCCCGGTACGTTCGACAGCTTCTCGAAGAAGAACCGCTCGTAGGCCTCGATGTCCGAGGTGACGATACGCAGCAGGAAGTCGACCGCCCCCATCAGCACATAACACTCCAGTACTTCCGGAAAGCCGCGGATCGCCTCGGTGAACTCGGTAAAGTTCGAACGTCCGTGGGCGTTGAGTTTCACCTCGGCGAATATCTGCGTGTTCAGACCGACCTTCTTGCGGTCCAGCAAGGTGACCTGGGCGCGAATCACCCCTTCATCCTTCAGGCGCTGTATCCGACGCCAGCACGGCGACTGCGACAGCCCGACACGTTCGGCGATCTGCGCGCTGGACAGCGACGCATCCTCCTGCAGCAGTTCAAGGATGCGCCTGTCGTAGGCATCCAGCTCGCTTTGCATGATCAATTCTCCAAACGCCACAGATACGACGATTATTATTCGACTAACTACCAAACAAGGGGAATCATAGCGAAGAAATGCCGGTTTCGACCTGCGACAATTTCTCCACATCGAAGGAGACGCTCCATGAATGCACTCGAACGGCACCCCCCCCAGCCCCGTAGCGACGCCTGGGCCGCCAGCGCCCTGCATGGCGAGGTCCGCTACCGCCTCGACATCGAGGCCGAGCCGGACAGCCTGTGCCGGGTACTCAATCTCTTCGCCCTGCAGTTCCTCACGCCACACAGCGTGCAGGTGTGCCAGCGCGACGACCTGCTGGAGCTGGAGATCGGTATCGACGGCCTCAGCTGGCACCGCGCCGGGGTGATTGCGCAGAAGATGCGTAACCTGGTGTGTGTCGGCGAGGTCTTTCTGGAAAGCGTGCCGAAACTGTCTGAGGTAGCGGCGGGCTGACGTCTGCCCCGCAAGATTCGGAAACGCCTTCGCCAAGGCACTGCCCCGCTCTGCAGCTACCCTTGCCTGGGCCTCTCAGCAGCCTCGGCAAGGACGCCGCCATGCACAACCCTCACGATCACAGCCTCGACCTCAAACGCCTCCTCGACACGCTGCTCGCCGAACATCGCCTGGCCCCCGGCGATGCCCTGCGTGCACTCGAACACGCCGCCAGCCAGCCCGGCCACCCGCTCGAAGTCCTCGCCAGCCTGGCCCTGAGCGACTGCCTGCGCCCCGGTCATACCCTGGACCTCGACACCCTGTGCCAATGGCTCGCAGAAAGGGTCGGCCAACCCTTTCTGCGCCTGGACCCGTTGCAGGTCGATCTGGCTCGCGTCGCCGGCCTGATCTCGCCCGCTTTCGCCCAGCGCCACGGCATCCTCGCCGTGGCGCTGGATGCGACCGGCATTACCGTGGCCAGCGCACAGCCCTACCAACGCGAGTGGGAAGCCGACCTGAGCCGCAGCCTAGGCCAGCCGATTCGCCGGGTGCTGGCCAGCCCTGTGCAACTGCGCCAGCTCGGCGACACGTTCCAGCGCCTGTCGCGATCCGTGCAGGGCGCCCACCAGCAACAGCGCGCAAGCCTGGGCGAACTTGAGCAGCTCCTGGAGCTTGGTGGGCGCAGCACCGCCATCAGCGCCGATGATGCGCACATCGTGCATATCGTCGATTGGCTGCTGCAGTACGCCATCGAGCAGCGTGCCAGCGATATCCATCTCGAACCACACCACGACGAAGGTCGCTTGCGCTACCGCATCGACGGCCTGCTGCATACGGTCTACCAGTTTCCCGCGGGCGTGGTCCTGGCGCTGGTCAGCCGCCTCAAGCACCTCGGGCGAATGGATGTCGCCGAGAAGCGCCGTCCACAGGATGGACGCCTGAAAAGCCGCCTGCCCGGCAGCGCGCAGGTCGAGCTGCGTCTGTCGACCATGCCGACACCGTTCGGCGAAAAGCTGGTATTGCGCCTCTTCGATCCCGAACAACTGCACGAAGACCTGGAGCGCCTGGGGCTCGAAGGTGCCTTGCTGGAGCAGTGGCACGCGCTGTTGGCAAAGCGCCAGGGCATCATCCTGCTCACCGGCCCCACCGGCTCGGGCAAGACCAGCACGCTCTACGCCAGCCTGAAGCACCTGGCCACGCCAGAGGTCAACCTGTGCACCATCGAAGATCCGATCGAGCGCCTGGAGCCCGGCTTCAATCAGTTGCAAGTCCAGCCCGGCCTCGACCTCGGCTTTGCCAACGGCGTGCGCGCGCTGCTGCGCCAGGACCCGGACATCATCATGATCGGCGAGATACGCGACCGCGAAACCGCCCAGGTGGCGGTCCAGGCGGCGTTGACCGGACACCTGGTGCTATCGACCCTGCACACCAACGACGCTTGCAGCGCCATTACTCGCCTGCAGGAGCTGGGTGTGGCCGATTACCTGATAAAGGCCACGTTGATCGGCGTGATGGCCCAGCGTCTGGCACGCACCTTCTGCAGCGCCTGCAAGGGACGTCCCGGCACTCGTGAAACGGCATGTCGCCAGTGTCGCGGTACTGGTTACCAAGGGCGCACGGGGCTATTCGAACTGCTCGTGCTGGACAACGCCCTGCGAACTCGGATCGGCCCGGACAGCGACCTTGCCAGCCTGCGCCAGCAGGCTCTGGCCCAGGGCATGCGCGACCTGCGCCACTGCGGTGAAGACAGGGTGGCTCGGGGCATGACCAGCCTCGCGGAAGTCCTTCGGGTATGTGCCTGAGCGCCCGGCATACGCAGCGTGCAAAGGAACTTGCGGCCCGCGCGACGATCCAAACTCGCATCCCCCGCCCTCATCGTTCGAGGTAATTCACATGCGTTTCAAAACCGCCATTGCGGCTGCTGCCCTGCTGTCCCTGCCGATCGGCTCCGCCATGGCCGACGGCTTCTGGCGCAACGTCATTTCGTCCGGTGCGACCACCGGTTCGACCTACCTGACGTTCAAAGACCACAAACTGGTCGCGGCCGCCCAGGACGATGCCGGCAGCTTCGTGGCAAGCGAAGGTTCGATCCGCGGCCCGTACCTGGAGGCGGCGATGCGTCAGGTGCGCGCCGACAACCCTGGCGTCCAGGCCAGCGACATGGAACTGGCCAACGCGATCCTGGCCCGTAACCTCACCGCCCAGTAACCTGCATTCGACGCCCGCTGCGGGAGCGGGCTGCGCGAGCAGACCCGCGCAGCACCGCCTCCACAGCAGGCCCGGATTCAGCGATACGCGTCCACCGGCACGCAAGCACAGAACAGATTGCGATCGCCGTACACGTTGTCCACCCGATTCACCGCCGGCCAGTACTTGTGCAAGCGCACATGCGCACTGGGCGCGACCGCCTGCTCCAGGCTATAAGGCCGACTCCAGGGTGCCAGCACATCGGCCAGCGTGTGCGGCGCATGCTTGAGCGGGTTGTCCTCCGCTGGCCAATTCCCCTCCTGCACCTGGGCAATCTCGTCACGGATCGCCAGCATCGCCTCGACAAAGCGATCCAGTTCCGCCTTCGACTCACTCTCGGTCGGCTCGACCATCAGCGTGCCCGGCACCGGGAACGACATGGTCGGCGCGTGGAAGCCATAGTCCATCAGGCGCTTCGCCACGTCCTCCTCGGTGATCCCGGTCTGCGCCTTGAGCGGACGCAGGTCGAGGATGCATTCATGGGCCACGCGCTGGTTACGCCCGCGATAGAGCACCGGAAAGGCCCCCGCCAGGCGGTTGGCCAGGTAGTTGGCGCTGAGGATCGCCACCTCGCTGGCATCGGCGAGCTGTGGCCCCATCAGGGCGATGTACATCCAGCTGATCGGCAAGATACTGGCACTGCCCCAGGGCGCTGCGCTGACGGCGCTGTTGTTCGGGTCCAGGCCCGGTACCGGCACCACCGGGTGGCTGGCGACGAAAGGCTTCAGGTGGGCTCGTACCCCGATCGGCCCCATGCCCGGCCCACCACCGCCATGGGGGATGCAGAAGGTCTTGTGCAGGTTCATGTGCGAGACGTCGGCACCGATATCCGCCGGACGCGCCAGGCCCACCTGGGCGTTCAGGTTGGCGCCGTCCATGTACACCTGCCCGCCCTGTTGATGGACCACCTCGCAGATTTCGCGAATGCCCTCCTCGTACACCCCATGGGTCGAGGGGTAGGTGATCATCAGGCACGACAATCGATCCCCGGTTTGGCGCGCCTTGGCCTTGAGATCATCGAGGTCGACGTTGCCCGCCTCGTCGCAGTCGACGATCACCACCTCCATGCCCGCCATCTGCGCCGAGGCCGGGTTGGTGCCGTGGGCCGACGACGGAATCAGGCACAGGGTGCGCTGGGGTTGATGGCGGCTGCGGTGATAGCGGGTGATGGCCATCAGTCCGGCATATTCACCCTGGGCGCCGGAGTTGGGCTGCATGCAGATCGCATCGAAACCGGTGATCGCGCACAGCCAGCCCTCCAGCTCGTCGATCATCGCCTTGTAGCCCTGCACCTGTGCAGCCGGTGCGAAGGGATGCAGCAGGGCAAAGCCAGGCCAGGTGATGGGAATCATCTCGCTGGTGGCGTTGAGTTTCATGGTGCACGAGCCCAGCGGGATCATCGACTGGTTCAGCGCCAGGTCCTTGTTCTCCAGCTGCTTGAGGTAACGCAGCATCTCGGTTTCGCTGTGGTGCAGGTTGAATACCGGATGTTCGAGCAGCGGCGTGCGGCGCACCAGAGTGTCCGGCACTGCCGGGGGCAGGGGCTGCTGGTCGAGGGTCGCAACTTCCAGCCCGTGGTCGACACCGAGGAAGATGTCGAACAGTTTGAGCACCGTCGCTTCGTCACAGGTCTCGTCCAGGCTCACGCCCAAATGCCCCCGCCCTAGAATGCGCAGGTTGATGCGTGCTTCTTCGGCACTTTCGATGATCGCGGCCTGGGTGCCGCCAACGTCGAGGGTGAGGGTGTCGAAGAAGTGCTGATTGAGGCGCTTGATGCCCTTGGACTGCAGCCCGGCCGCCAGGATCTGGGTCAGGCGCTGCACACGCTGGGCAATGCGCCGCAGGCCTTCGGGGCCATGGTAGACGGCGTAGAAACCGGCGATATTGGCCAGCAGTACCTGGGCGGTACAGATGTTGGAATTGGCCTTCTCGCGGCGGATGTGTTGCTCGCGGGTCTGCAGGGCCATGCGCAGGGCGGTGTTGCCGCGGGCATCGCGGGACACGCCGATGATGCGTCCGGGCATCGCCCGCTTGTAGTCGTCACGACAGGCAAAGTACGCCGCATGAGGCCCGCCATAGCCCATCGGCACACCGAAGCGCTGGCTCGAGCCGAGCACTACGTCGGCCCCGGTTTCGCCAGGCGGCGTCAGCACCACCAGGCTCAACAGGTCGGCGGCAACGCAGGCCAGCGCCTGCTGGCCATGCAACTGCTCGATCAACGGCCGCAGGTCGCGGACCTCGCCATGGGTGTCGGGGTACTGCAGCAGCGCACCGAATACCTGATGCTTGCCCAGGTTCTCCAGCGAATCGACGATCAGCTCGAAGCCGAAACCTTCGGCACGGGTTCGCAAGACCGAGAGCGTCTGGGGGTGGCAGTGTTCGTCGGCGAAGAACGCATTGCTCTTGCTGCGTGCGACCCGCTTGGCCAAGGCCATGGCCTCGGCGGCGGCCGTCGCCTCATCGAGCAGCGAGGCGTTGGCCAGCGGCAGGCCGCTGAGGTCAATGATCATCTGCTGGAAATTGAGCAGCGCCTCGAGGCGGCCTTGGGCTATCTCCGGCTGATACGGTGTGTAGGCGGTGTACCAGCCGGGGTTTTCCAGCACGTTGCGCAGGATGACGGTTGGCGTGACGGTACCGTGATAGCCCATGCCGATCAGGCTGGTCCACACCTGGTTCTGCCCGGCGTATCCGGCCAGTCTGGCCAGGGCTGCCTGCTCGTCGAGGGCCGGGGGCAGGTCAAGCGGGCGACCGAAACGGATACCTGGCGGGACGGTCTGCTCGATCAGGGCATCGCGACTGGCGACCCCCAGGGCCGCGAGCATGGCGCTCTGTTCGCGGGCATCCGGGCCCAGATGACGCTGCAGAAAAGGGTTGGGTACTTGCAGTTGCAGCAGGGATGGCGACTGGGACATGGCGATCTTCTCTTCCTGGACCAGTTCTCGTGGAGACTTACAAGTCTAGGAAGGGATCGACGACAGTGCGGAAAAACTTGCGTACAGGGCTGCATTGCAGCCCTGTTCAGATCAGATCAACCCCCTACCCGGAAGCGATCCACTTCCTGGCGCAACTGCCCGGCCAGGCCCTCGAGCTCCTTGGCCGTGGCCGCCAGCTCATTGGCCACGTCGTGCTGCTCGCTGTTGGCCTGGGCGATGCTCTGCAGGTTACGGCTGAGCAGGTTCGCCGTGCTGCTCTGCTCCTGGGTCGCAGTGCTGATGGCGGTGAACTGCTCGCCCGCCGCGCGGCTCTGCTCGTCGATGCGCGCCAGTGCCTCGGCGACCTTTTCGTTGCGTTCCAGGCCTTCCTGCATCAGGCGATTGCCCTGCTCCAGGGTGCTGATCGCGTGCCCGGTCTGCTGCTGGATACTGGCGATCATTCCGGAAATTTCATCGGTGGCCTGGCGGGTTCGCGCGGCCAGGCCACGTACTTCGTCGGCAACCACGGCGAAGCCACGGCCCTGCTCGCCAGCGCGGGCCGCCTCGATGGCGGCGTTGAGCGCCAGCAGGTTGGTCTGCTCGGCAATCGCGGTGATGACCCCGACGATGCCGCCGATTTCCTGCGAACGCGCGCCCAGGCTGTCCATCACTGTGGCGGTGCCACCCAGCGCTTCGGCGATCTGCTTGAGCGAGACGGAGGCCTGGTCCATGGCGCTGCGGCCGATGCGCGTCTGCTGGGCATTGTCCTGGGCCATGCGCTCGGTGCCGGCCATGTTCTCGGCGATGTTCATCGAGGTGGCGCTGAACTCCTCGACGGCGCCAGCCATGCTGGTGATCTCGCCTGACTGCTGCTCCATGCCCTCGCAGGCACCGGACGAAAGCCCGGCCAGGGAGCGCGAGCGCGCGCTGACCTGCTCGGAAGCACTGCGAATGTGCTCGACCATGGTCGCCAGGGCATCCCCCATCTGGTTGAAGCTGCGCGCCAACTGGCCGATCTCGTCTTCGCTGGTCACCGCCAGGCGTGCACTGAGGTCACCCGCGCCCAGGGCTTCGGCCTGGCGCACCAGGTCGTCCAGTGGGCGAAGCTTGCGCCGCAGCAGCCAGAGCGTGGCGAGCACGGCCAGGACCATCGCCAGCAGGCTGCCGATCGCCAGGCGTAGGCCGACACTCCAGGTCACGTCGCGAATTTCCGCCTCGGGCATGCTCGCCACCACGGTCCACGGCCCCTCGGCAAAGGGCTCGACCACGCTGAACAGTTGCTGCTGGCCGTTGGTCCAGAAGCGGCCTTTGTCGCCCAGGCCGGCCACAGCGGCAACCGCAGCCTGCGCATCGGCCACGCCGGCAGGCGGCACCAGCCACTGCCCCTGGTTGTCGAGCAGCGCCAGCGAGCCGGTCTGGCCGATGCGGAAGCGCTTGAGATTGGCGAACTGAGCGTTCTGCGCATCGGTGTAGTCGAAACCGACGAACAGCACGGCGATCACCCGGCCGCTGGCATCGCTCACCGGCACGTAACGGGTCATGTAGTTACGGTCGAACAGCACCGCACGCCCTACATACATCTGCCCGGCGAGCAGCTTGCTGTAGGCCGGGTGCTGGCGGTCCAGCTGGGTGCCAATGGCCCGGCTCCCGTCCTGTTTCTTGAGGTTGGTGGTGATGCGCACGAAGTCGTCGCCGCTGCGCACGAACAGCGTCGCGATGCCGGCGGTCATCTGCTGGAATTCATCGACTACCCGAAAGTCGTTGTTCATCAGCTGATCGCCCAGGTACAGGGCAGGCGTGGCCTGGCCGGCCACCTGCACGGTCTCGCCGGCATGCAGCGACAGGCCCGAGGCGAAGCGGCGCTCGAACAGGCCACTCAGGCGCTGGGTGTTGTCCTTGAGCGAGCCGTGGAAGGTGTCGAGCTGGTCGGCCAGCAGCCGCGCTTCACTGGCCAGGTGTTGCTGGCGGGTGGCGAGGTTGGCGTCGTCCAGCGAGCGCAGGGCGAACAGGGTACTGCCGGTGATCACCAGCGCCAGCACGATGGCGAGGGCGACGCCGAGTTGCGAGGCAATCCGGGCACGGGGTCGAGACATGGCGAAGCTCCTGGCAAGAGGCCGGGATCATCCTGATCACGCTGACCACCCGCTTTATTATTGAACGGGAAATCGCGCCCTCTTCCGGGACGCTGGTGCTAGTAGATCGGCGTCGCGGAGGAATACTTGAGTGTCGGACCGGGAAATACGCAAACGTTTTCCACGCGATGTGATCGTGGCGTCTGCTTCGCGGGCAAGCCCGCTCCAGAGATAGCGCAGACCTTGTGGGGCGGCGGTTCGGCGCTCCGATTTACCCGCGAAAAAGACACCGCGCTGCCTGGCACGGGCTACGCCCGTGTTCGCGGGACAAGCCCGCTCCTACAGGCCCACGAATACCACGACGCGGTGCCACTCACTGCACCGCTGTCGCCTTCCAGCCGCCACCCAAGGCCAGGAACACACCAATCTGCCCCATCGCCACCTGGGTATTGGCGGCCGCCAATTGCGCACGCACGTCGGTATAGGCGCGGGTCGCCTGCAGGTCGGCAAGGAATGACTCACGCCCGGCCTCATAGCGGCGATGGGTCTGGTCGGCCGCTTCCTGCGCCGAGCGCTCGGCATCGGCCAGTGCATCGCGACGGTCCAGCAAGGCGCTGTACTGCGCCAGGCGGGTCTGGGTTTCGCGGATGGCGTTGAGCACCACGCCATCGAAATGCGCCAGCGCGGCCTGGGTCGAGGCTTCGGCTTCGCGAATCCGGGCACGGGTGCCGTTGGTGGGGATGGCCCAGCTGATCTGCGGGCCAATGCCCCAGCGGTTGGTCGAAGGCTCGCCGAGGTTTTCAAGAATGCCGATGGTGCCGACCTGGGCGCCAATGCTGATGTTCGGATACAGGGCGCCGGTGGCCACGCCAATGGTCGCAGTGGCAGCCGCCAGTTGGCGCTCGGCCTGACGCACGTCGGGACGGCGCTTGAGCAGCGCCGCGCCATCGCCCACCGGAATCAGTTGGGCCAGATGCGGCAGCTCGGCGCACTCGGCGGTGCCCGGCGGCAACTGGTCGACCGGTTTGGCCAGCAATGCGGCGAGGGTATAGAGCCCGGCCTCGCGCTCGGCCTTGAAGCGCGGCAACTCGGCGCGCAACGACTTGAACTGGGTTTGCGAGCGGGTAACGAGGGTCTCGTCGCCACGGCCAGCATCACGCAGGCGCTGGTTCAACTGCACGCTTTGCTGCTGCAGGTCGAGCGATTCGCGGGCGATGTGGTATTCCTCATTGGCCGAGCACACCTGGGTGTAGGCCTTGACCACATCGGCCACCAGGGTGATGCGCGCGGTGTCGGCGGCGGCCTGCACCGCGTCGGCATTGGCCTTGGCAGCTTCGGTGCCGCGCTTGAAGGTACCCCACAGGTCGAACTGGTACGAGGCGCTGAGAATCGCCTCGCCGATGTTGGCCACCGGGACTTTTTCCGGCAGCAGGAAAGCTTCGCCAGACTCCTGCAGGCGCTGGGCGCCGGCCTTAGCGCCGCCGCTGAAGCCCCCCTGCGACTCGGCGACCTCGACCTGCGCGCGAGCCTTGGCGATGTTCGCCGCTGCCACGCGCAGCTCGGTATTGGCGCTCAACGCCTGGCGCACCAGCGCATTGAGACGCGGGTCCTGGTACAACTGCCACCAGTCATCCGGCACCGGCGCCGACACCACGCTCGCGGCATCCTGGCGCAACGGGCCGTTCAGGTCGCTGCGCTGCACCGCGGCATCCTCGGGTACCTGGTAATCGGGACCGACCATGGCGCAGGCCCCCAGCGACAGCGCCAGCCCTGCAAGCATCAGGCGTTTCATGGCCGCTGGCCCTCGATGATCGACACCGTGGCGGTACGCCCGGCGATCATGCGGAAATCTGCCGGCACCTCATCGAAGGCGATCCGCACCGGGATCCGCTGGGCCAGGCGCACCCAGCTGAACGCCGGGTTGACGTTGGGCAGCAGGTTGGCGCCACTGACGCGGTCACGGTCCTCGATCCCTGCCGACAGGCTTTCGACATGGCCGCGCAGGCGTGTGTCATCGCCCATCACGCGGATGTCCACGGCATCACCAACATGGATGCCACTGAGCTTGGTTTCCTCGAAGTAGCCATCGACATGGTACGAGGCGCTGTCGACCACCGACAGCACCGGTCGGCCCGCAGTGACGAACTCATGGGCCCGCGGAGCGCGGTCGTTGAGGTAGCCATCCACCGGGCTGCGCACCACCGAACGGTCGAGGTTGAGCTGGGCGGTATCGACCGCCACCTGCGCCTCGCTCACCGCCGAGCGGGCACGAGCCTCGCGCGACTGGCTCTCTTCGAGCTGCTCGGCCGCCACCAGGTTGCCCAGCTTGCGATTGCGCCGGGTTTCGCGGGCGGCCTGGGCCAGGGTTTCCTCGCGCTCGGCCAGGGTCGCCCGGGCCTGGCGCAAGGCCAGGCCAAAGCGGTCCTGATCGATGGTGAACAGCACGTCACCACGCTTGACCACCTGGTTGTCGCGCACCTCGACCTTCTGGATCAGCCCGGACACATCCGGGGCGATCTGGATCACGTCGGCGCGGATATGGCCGTCGCGGGTCCAGGGCGCGAACATGTAGTACACGACCATCTGCCAGACCAGCACGGCCGCGAAGGTCACCACCAGCAATGTCAGGACCACACGGCCCAAGGTCAACAACGGTTTTTTCATGGCAGCATCAGGCTTCGGCAAAAGTGATCCACCGCACCCAGCAGTACGGCGTAGAGAGCAACGTTGAACAACGCCCGGTGCCAGACCAGGCGGTAGAAATGCAGGCGCACCAGCACAGCGTGCACGCCCAGGAACAGCAGGTAGGTGGCAAACATCATCACCAGCAGCGTGGGCAGGAACACCCCGCTGATATCCAGTTCACCGATCACAGCGGCGCTCCGTCGATTCCAGGTGGCAGTTGCGGTTGTTCGACCGGCTCGAGCATCACCTCGACGCCCGGCAACAGCGCCAGACGCAAGCCGGCCAGGGCATGCAGCAGGTGAACGCGGGGCTCGCCGCGCTCGTTCAGCTCGTCCAGTGCCAACGCCAGGCGTGCCCGCTCCATGTTGCGCAGCAGCGCTGCAGGTGCGTGCAGGCGCTGGCCGGCACGCAGGCAGCTCGAGTAGTGACCGCCGACTTCCTCGATGACCGTCTGCAAGCGTTGGCGGGCCTGCTGGCTGACACGCGGCATGTAGGCCAGCAGGTCGAGCAGGTTCAGGCCCACACGCAGGTCGCGCAGGGCAACGCCGCTGTCCTGACCGGTCTGCGACAGGCGCGGCAGATGCTGCATCAGGCGGTCGAGCATCTGCACACCGACCTTGCGCTGTTCAGCCAAGGTCGCAGGCTCGGTCATCTCGACGATGTCGCGCCAGGTGAAGCGGGTCATGCGCTTGGCGGCCAGCTCCACACCGAACGGGCGCACCACCAGGGTCCAGATGAAGGCAAACAGCAGCCCGACCGGGCCTGCCAGGTTGGCATTGAGGAAGGTGAAGAAGTCGGCGTCGTAGGCGCCCTGGATGCTGATGAAGGTCGAGGTGTTGACGATGGTCAGCAGGGTGCCGAGGTAGAAACGCGGCTGCACGGTGAGGGTGCCGACCACGATGAAGGGTACGGCGAATGCCAGCACCAGCATCGGGAAGTCGTGCAGGTTCGGCAGCACCAGGAACAGGTAGACGCTGGAGAAGATCACCGACATCAGCGTCCAGAAGAAAAAGCGGTAGATCTGCGGCGCCGGATCATCCATCGCCGCAAAGAAGCTGCAGGCCACGGCGGCGAGGATCACGGCACTGGCGCCGTCGTTCCATCCCAGGCCGATCCACAGGCCACAGGCGACGACGATCGCGGTGACGGTGGAGAACACCGAATACAGCATCAGGCCGCGGTCGAAGAATGGCGTCAGGCGGCCCAGCCGCCAATGACGGTAGACCGCACGCCAGGGCTTGGTGTCGTCCAGGCGCAGGGCATGCTGTAGGGTGCAGCAATCCTGCCAGAGATCGAGCCATTCGCTGAGGCGGTAGAGGGCGTTGGACATCAGCAGGGCATGGCGCTGATCGAGCGCATCGGCGTGCGGTTGCAGGCGGTCGATCTGCTCGTGCAGCGCGGTCCAACGCGCGACCGAAGCGCTGTCGGCGGTGCCCTTGAGCCACTCTCGGGCCGATGCCAGCAGCGGCTGGACTTGTGCGAACTGCTCCGGCGCGCGACCTTCGAGCGCGACCAGCGCATCATCAAGGGCATCGATCACCGGCAGCAGGTGGATCATGCGGCCGCGCAGTTCCCGGGCGTTCTTCACGGTGTGCGGGCCGGCGCCTTCGTGGCCGAGCTGGCCGATCATCAGTTCCAGGCTGTTGAAAGTGGCAACCATCGAGCCGCGCAGGCCCGCGACCTTTCCGGCGTCAGTGTCTCGGCTCAGGTACAGATCGCTGTAGCGGATGGCCTCGCCAAACCAGGTGCCCGTGGCGCCCACCACCACCGGCGCCAGGCGACGCGGCCAGAAGATCGCACCCATCACCGCGGCGCAGACGATGCCAAGGCAGATTTCCTGCGCCCGCGACGAGGCGACATCGAACACCGCGAGCGGGTTGTCGACCACGGCCAGGGCGATCATCGGCAAGGTGTAGCCGGCCAGCATCAGCATATAGTTGTTGGCCGTGCGCAGGTTCAGCGAAAGGAACAGCAAGGTGCCGGTCCACAGGGCGATGGCGATGCTCAGCAACAACGGTGACTGCACCAGCGGCGGCACCAGCAGCACCGCGCCGCCAGCACCGAGCAGCGTGCCGACTGCGCGGTACAAGGCCTTGGAACTGGTGGGGCCGACGAAGGGGCTGGACACGATATAGACCGTGGCCATCGCCCAGTAGGGGCGCGGCAGTTGCATCAGCAAGGCGATGTACAGGGCAATCATCGACGCGGCGAAGGTACGCACGCCGTAGAACCAGTCGCGCGCCGGCGGTACCGAACTGAAGAAGCCGTTCACACCGGCGCCCCCTGTGCAGCGACTTCGAAGGCGTGGATGACCCGCAGGGTGGCTTCCAGGTCGGCGGCCGAGATACCGTGCAGCACCTCGCGGCGCAGACGTACCAGCTCGCGCTCGATGGATTCGGCCAGGGTGCGGCCTTCGGCGGTCAGGCTCAGCGCCTTGGCACGTCGGTCGAGCGGATCCTCGGTGCGGCACACCAGCCCGGCCTTGCACAGTTGGTCGAGCAGACGCACCAGCGACGGGCTTTCCAGGCCCGCGGCCTGGGCCACGGCCACCTGGTGCACACCATCGCCCAGGCGCACGATCATCAGCAACGGCACCGCACAGGCTTCGGAGATGCCATAGCCGGTCAGTGCCGCATGGCAGATGCGCCGCCAGTGGCGACCGGCAACGACCATGCCGCTGCTGACTTTCAGGTGCAGTGCGTCGAGTGTCATGTGGAAGAACCGAGGATATTCATAGTTTGCTAACTATCAATATACGCCCAGCCCTCCCCCCTTCGTCAACCGGGGGCGATGAACAGTGTGTTCGTGGGAGCGGGCTTGCCCGCGAAGGCCTCACCACCACCCCACCGGACTCAAGGCTGAACCTGGTCCTCCAGCTTCATGGTCAAGGCCAGGGTGCTGCCCAGCGCGATCGCCTGGTCGCGCCACTCCAGGTAGCGTCCCTCATCGCTGCGACTGAAATGCACCGCCAGCTCCTCGGCCGCCTGCATCACCCCCGCCCCCGCGGCAAGCTCCAGCCAGTACAGCGCCGCCCGCGTATCCGACTCGACATGCAGTCCATGCAACAGCCGGTAGCCCACCTCGAACCGGCAACGTGCCTCGCCACGCTGGGCCCCGCGCAGGAACCACTGGTATGCCTCGGCCGGGTTTACCTCCCAGTCCTGATCGGCGTCGCAGACTTCTTCCTCGTACAGGTCGCCCAGGGCCGCAGCAGCGTGCGACAGGCCACGTTCGAAAGCATGCCGGTAATGCTCCGCGGCGGTGGCATAGCACACCGTCACACCCTTGCCGAAATAGTGCTGTTGCCCCAGGTTGAACCAGGCCGCGGCGTTGCCCTGCAGCGCGGCCATGCGCAGCAGATGGCTGGCCAGCGCCGTGTCGGCGCGCCAGTAGCGGCCATTGAGCCAGATCCAGCCCAGGTCGTTGAGCACCGCGGCATTGCCCTCCAGTGCCTGGTGCCGCAGGTCGGCGTAGATCGCCTGCACATCCACTGCCTCGTCCAGACGGCTCACCAGCGCAGAGCGCTCACCCAGCACCGCCCACTGGGTGGGCATGCCGACGCCCGCGAACAGGCGCAGGTGTCGCCGGGGAATGGCTGGCGCAGGCACGATGCGCTCGGGCAGGAGACGGGCGAGCAGCGAATGGATATTGCTGGCAGCAGACATGTTCATCCTCATTGAACGTCCCACAGTTCCGACCTCGACTGTGATGAGGCGATTCTGCGCGACGACACGACGAAACCTGTCGCGAACGATTCACCTCGACGCAACCAAATCGCAGTTCCGCGATCTCAGCGCAAAGTAGCGAATTGCCATCTGCCGCGGTGCCCGCCATGCTAATGCCGCAAGCCTAGACAAGGACGTTACCCTTTGCCGTTCGCCACTACCCGCGCCACCCTCAGCCGCCAGTGGGCGCTGCTGCGTCAATTGCCCAGCCGCTCACCGGGAGTCACCAGCGCCGAACTGGTCTGGCGCCTGCGCGATGTCGGCTTCAATGTCAGCAAGCGTACGGTCGAGCGCGACCTCAACGAGCTGTCGCTGATCTTTCCGCTGGAGCGCAATGACAAGAGCATTCCATTCGGCTGGCATTGGTCGGCCAGCGCCATGGGCGAGCCGCGTGGCAATTTCGACTTGCTCGACTACCTGCGTGGCGACCCGCAGCAGCCCCGTCAGGGCACGGGGCTGGAACTGCAGGCGTGGGTCAGCGATCAGCTGGCGCGACAGCTGCGAGAAGTGCCGTTGAGCGCGAACATGCAGTTGACGGCGCTGCACCATGGCCATCGACTGCGGGCGACAGTAGAAGACGGCTGGACGTTACGCTGGTGGGTATTGGGCCAGGGTGAGGCCGTGGTGGTCGAGCAGCCGGAGGCGCTGAGAGATGAGATTCACAAGACGCTGAGTAATGCGGCCGCCCGATACCTGACCTGATAACACGGAAACAGGCACCCAACCTGCTTGCGCGCGGAACTACCTCTGCATCCCCCAACGCCGTACGGTCAACCGCTCGAGGGTATTGAACACCAGGCCCTCCACCAGCAAGCCGATCAGGATCACCACCGCCAACCCGGCAAACACCTTGTCGGTATACAGCTCGTTGCGGTTCTGGAAGATGTACCAGCCCAGCCCGCCCTTGCCGCTGCTGGCGCCGAACACCAGCTCGGCGGCGATCAGGGTGCGCCAGGCGAAGGCCCAGCCGATCTTCAGACCCGAGAGAATCGACGGCAATGCCGCCGGCACCAAGATGTGCAGCACCAGGCGCAACCCACGCAGGCCATAGTTGCGCCCGGCCATGCGCAGGGTCTCGGACACGCCGAGAAAGCCCGCGTAGGTGTTGAGCGCCAGTGCCCAGAGCACCGAGTGCACCAGCACGAAGATCAGGCTGTTGTCGCCCAGGCCAAACCACAAGAGGGCTAGCGGCAACAGTGCGATGGCCGGCAGTGGGTTGAACATGGAGGTCAGGGTACCCAGCAGGTCGCGGCCGAACTGGGTCGAGACCGCCAGGCTGGTCAAACCGAAGGCCAGTACGATCCCCAGCACATAGCCCTTGAGCAGCACCACCAGCGAGACCCCGACCTTGGCCGGCAGCTCGCCACTGGCCATCCCGTCCCAGAACGCCACCGCCGTTTGCAGAAAGGTCGGCAGCAGCAGGTCGTTGGCGGTGTAGCGCGCCACCGCCTCCCAGATCAAGGCGAGCAGCACAAGAATCACGGTCTTGCGCAACCAGGCCTGTTGCCACAGACGTTGGGCAAGCGGCAGATCACGCTCCAGCGAAAGCCCTGGCAGGGGCTGCAGCGGCACTTCGTATTCCTGGCGTGCAGGTGTGGTCGTCATGCGCAGGCTCCTCCTGTCAGTAAGCGATGCGGATATCGTTGAAGCCCAGGTCCGAGGCCTGCTCCGGCTCACCGGCCTCGTCGAACAGCAGGCGATGGATACGCCGGGCGCTGGCCTGGAAATCGCTGCCACCCAGGCTGCCCAGATCGTATTGGTGGCTGTGCACCTCGGCCCGTACCCGTCCCGGATGCGGCGACAGCAAGAGGATGCGGTTGCCCACCACCAGCGCCTCCTCGATAGAGTGGGTGACGAACAGCAGCGTGAAGCGCACCTCTTCCCACAACAGCAGCAATTCTTCCTGCATCTTGCGCCGGGTCAGGGCGTCGAGTGCGGCGAAGGGCTCGTCCATCAGCAGCACCTTCGGCTGCGTGGCCAACGCGCGGGCAATCGCCACGCGCGCCTTCATGCCGCCAGACAAGGTGTGCGGGTAGGCATCGGCAAAGGCGGCCAGGCCGACCTTCTCCAGATAGTGCAGCGCCCGGGCCTCGGCCTCGGCGCGCTTGAGTTGGCCAGAGACCAGCAGCGGAAACATGACGTTCTGCTTGACCGTCTTCCATGGCGGCAACTGGTCGAACTCCTGGAACACGACGATGCGGTCAGGACCTGGGCCCTTGACCGGCTGGCCCTGCAACAGGATCTGCCCTTCGCGCGGCTCGATGAAACCGGCCACGGCCTTGAGCAAGGTCGACTTGCCGCACCCGGACGGGCCCAACAGTACGAAGCGGTCGGCGCGATCGACTTCGAAGCTGACCTGGTGAGTAGCCCGCACCACGCGCTGCGCGGTGCGGTATTCGAGGCTGAGATTGTCCACCTTGAGCAGCGGTGGGGTGTCGACACGGCTCAGGTTGCTGGCCGTGTGGCCTGGCAATGGGGCGGTCATGGTCGATCAGCTCCCTTGCAATGGGCGCTCATCCTGGAAGAAGTAGTCCTTCCACGACTCGGGCTTGTGCTTGATGGCGCCGACCCGGTAGAGGAATTCGGCCAGTGGGTAAGTGTTCTTCGGCGTGATGGTGAACTCGTACTGCGGGTTGTCGATCAGCTTGATCAAGGCGTTGCGATCGATCTTGGCCTTGGTCACGCGGATGTAGGTATCGGCGGCTGCGGCCTTGTCTTTCTGGGCGAAGTCGGCGGCTTCGGCGAGCGCATCGACGAACGCCTTGTAGGTCTTGGGGTTGTCCTTGCGGAACTTCTCGGTGGCGAACAGCAGGGTTGGCGAGTTGGGGCCGAGCAGGTCGTAGCTGTTGAGCACGATGTGCACGTTCTTGTTGGCCAGCGCCTGGTCCTGGAACGGTGGGTTGGAGAAATGCCCGTTGAGTTCGGTGCCGCCGGCCAGCAGCGCGGCTGTGGCATCTGGATGCGGCACGGCCAGGGTGTACTTGTCGAGGCGGTTGTACTCCTTGTCGCCCCACTGCTTGGCCGCCGCGTATTGCAGGAAGCGCGACTGTACCGAAACACCCACCGCCGGCACGGCGATACGGTCCTTCTCGGAAATGTCGGCGATGGTCTTCACATTGGGGTTGCTGCTGACCAGGTAGTACGGGAAGTTGCCCAGCGAGGCCACGGCCTTGACGTTCTGCCGGCCGTAGGTGCGATCCCAGACGGTGAGCAACGGCCCGACGCCGGCGCCGGCAATGTCCACAGAGCCCGACAGCAACGCATCGTTGATCGCCGCGCCCCCGGAAAGCTGCGCCCAGTCGACCTGAATGTCGATGCCCTGCTCCTTGCCGTGCTTCTCGATCAGTTGCTGGTCACGAACGACGTTGAGCAACAGGTACACGATGCCGAACTGCTCGGCGATACGGATCTTGCCTTCGGCCTGGGCCACCGCCGGCGCCGCGAGGCCGCCTACGATCAGGCTGGCGCCCAGGCCGATGCTGGCCGCCAGGCGGCTGATGGATTTACGCATGATGAGGGTCCTCAGTCGTCAGAACGGGGCATCGCCCTGGATGGTGGTGCGGTAGAGCTTGCGGCGCAGGTGCGCGGGGCAGCCGGCAGCCAGGTGGATCAGCGAACGGTTGTCCCAGAACACCATGTCGTGGGGCTGCCAGGCGTGGCGGTAGATGTTCTGCTCAAGCACGCTCAGGGCGTAGAGCTGCTGCAGTACATCGCGGCTTTCGTCATCGGGCAGGCCGACGATGCGAGTGGTGAAGCCCTCACTGACGAACAGCGCCTTGCGGCCGTTCTCCGGGTGAGTGCGTACCACCGGGTGGATGACTTCGTTGACCTGGGCCAGTTGCTCGGCGGTCAGGGTCGGGCGCCAGTTGCCCTCGAACTTGGTTTCCGAATAACGAGCGGTATAGGAATGCGCAGCGCTGCGCCCCTCGACCACCTTGCGCAGCGCATCGGGCACCGCGTCCCAGGCCTTGTGCATGTCGGCGAACAGGGTGTCGCCACCCTCGCTGGGCAGTTCCTGGGCGTGCAGCATCGAGCCGAGGCTCGGCAGCTCTTTGTAGGAGAGGTCCGAATGCCAGAACTTGCCGGCATCACCCAGGCCAATGTTGCGACCGTCTTCGATGATGTTGGAAACGATCAGAATCTCGGGATGGTTTTCCAGCAGGAACTGCTTGAGCACATGGATCTGCAGTACGCCGAAACGGCGGCTGAAGGCGATCTGCTGTTCGGGGGTGATGCGCTGGTCGCGGAACACCAGGACGTGATGGTCCAGGTGGGCGCGATGAATACGGTTGAAATCTTCGGCGTTGACCGGCCGGGACAGGTCCAGCCCAATGATCTCGGCACCGACGGCACCGGAGAAGGGGCGGATTTCGAAGCGTTGCGGCTGTGCGCTGTCGATGGACGACAAGGCGTTCGAGGCGGCTGACATTGTTCACTCCCACGCAGTGCGCGACTTTCAGGGGCGCGCATCGATTCAGAAACGCACGGGGATTTCCCGTGTGGGTTCGAGTCGTGCGGCGCGCCGATTGGTCGGCAGGTACGCAGTGGGAGTGACTATAAAGTCATAAGAATGGAAATTTAAATATCTTTAGCGAATATGCATATACGGGCTGCGATGGCCTGGCGGAAAAACTGCGGGAGTTTCCATAGGAGCAACTGTCTTGCTCAAAATCTAAAGGTCAGCCCAATCCCCTGTGGGAGCGGGCTTGTCCCGCGAACACGGGCGTAGCCCGTGCCAGGCAGCGCGGTGTCTTTTTCGCGGGCAAGCCCGCTCCTACAAGGATCGGGCCGGGTCGTTATCACCGCTCGCGCAACGCCTCGGAGCGCGCCTTGATGATCGGCTTGAGCAGGTAGCTCATGATGGTCTTCTTGCCGGTAAGGATATCCACCGTGGCGACCATGCCGGGGATGATCAGCAGCGGCTTCTCGTCAGAGCCCAGGTGGCTTCTGTCGGTGCGCAGCTTGATCAGGTAGTAGGTGGTCTTCTTGTCTTCGTCGGTGATGGTGTCGGCACCGATCTGTTCGAGCTTGGCCTTCATGCCGCCATAGATGGTGTAGTCGTAGGCAGTGAATTTCACCGTGGCTTCCTGGCCGGGGTGCAGGAAGGCGATATCCTTGGGCAGGATCTTCGCCTCTACCACCAGCGTGTCGTCCAGCGGCACGATCTCGATGATGTCGCTGCCCGGCTGGATCACGCCGCCGATGGTGTTCACCAGCAGTTGCTTGACGATACCGCGCACGGGCGATGTGACCATGGTGCGGTTGACCCGGTCATCCAGCGCCTTGCTGGTGGCCGTCGCCTTGTTCAGCTCAGTGCGAGCCTCGTTGAGCTGGGTGAGGGCCTCGCTGCGGAACTTGCCGCGGGTTTCCTCGATCTTGCTCTGCACTTCCTTGATCGCCGCTTCGGCACGGGGAATGGCCAGGGCGGTAGAGTCCATCTGGCCACGGTTCTCGACTTCCGCACGACGCAGGCGCAGCACCTCGACCTGCGAGATCGCCCCCTGGGCCACCAGCGGCTCGGACATGGAGATTTCCTTGCGCAGCAACTGCAGGCTGTTGGCGTACTGGGCGCGCTTGGAGTTGAACTCGCGCAGTTCCTGCTGCTTCTGCACCAGTTGCTGCTCCAGGCCACTGATCTCGTCATGCAACTGCTGGCGTCGGCTCTGGTACAGCGACTGTTCGCTGGCAGCCTGGCTCGGCGCGGCCTTGCGCAGTTCTTCATCGATCTGCAGCGGCGTGTCGTCGACCTCGGCGCTCAGGCGCTGCACGCGCAGGGCCATGGCCAGGCGCGAGGCCTCGGTCTCGTCGACGTTGGAGGCGAAGCGGGTTTCGTCCAGACGCAGCAGCGGTTGGCCGACTTCGACGATCTCGCCTTCCTTCGCGTAGATCTGCGCGACGATGCCGCCCTCGAGGTTCTGCACCTTCTGTACCTTGGACGAAGGAATAGCCTTGCCTTCGCCGCGCGTCACTTCATCGATGGGCGCAACGCTGGCCCATACGATCAGGAACACGAAGAAGGCAATCACGCCCCAGATGGTCAGGCGCACGATGCGCGGCGCATCCTCGATCAGCGCCTTGTTGACCTCTGGCAACGGCTGGCCTGCCAGCGATTCGGAGCCTTTGAAATAGCGGCGCAGGTTGTCCTTGAAACGCCCGAAATCCAGCTTATGCAACACTGATCTGCCCCTTCTTCAGCGCTTCCATGACGGCGGCTTTCGGGCCATCCGCGACGATCTGTCCACGATCGATGACGATCAACCGGTCCACCAGCGACAGCAACGAAGCCCGGTGCGTGACCAGCAACACGGTCTTGCCTTCGATCACCGCACCCAGGCGCTGCTTGAGGCGTTCTTCGCCGGTGTTGTCCATGGCGCTGGTGGGTTCGTCGAGCAGCAGGATCTGCGGATTGAGCAGCAAGGCACGGGCCAGGGCGACGTTCTGGCGCTGGCCGCCGGAGAGATTCTGGCCGCGCTCGCCAACCTGCAGCTCATAGCCGTCGGGATGAAGACGGGCGAATTCATGCACGCCAGCCAGCTCTGCGGCCTGCAGGATCAGCTCATCCTCGATGTAGCGGGCGCCGCTGACCAGGTTGTCGCGCAGGGTCCCGGCCAGCAACTGGATATCCTGGGGCACATAGCCGATATTGTGGCGCAACTCGCTGACGTCGATCTGGCGGATATCGACGCCATCGACCAGCAGCGAGCCGCCGTCGGCTTCATACAGGCCGACGATCAACTTGGCCAGCGAGCTCTTGCCCGAACCACTGCGGCCGATGATGCCGACCTTCTCGCCAGGTCGAATGACCAGGTTGATGCCCTTGAGCGCCTGGTTCTGCTGGTTCGGATAGGTGAACTCGACGCCGCGGAACTCAACCGCACCCTGCAGCACCTGGCGGCTCAGCGGACGCTCTTCGAAATTGCGCTCCTGGGGCAGCTCCATCATCTGGTCGGTGGCGACCATGGTCACCTTGGCCTGCTGGTAGCGGGCCAGCAGACCATTGAGCTGGCCCAGCGGGCCAAGCGCGCGACCACTGAGCATGTAGCAGGCCACCAGGCCGCCCATACTGAGGTTGCCGTCGATGATCAGGTACACGCCAACGCAGATCATCGCCACACCGGCGAGCTGCTGGATCAGCATGGTGATGTTCATCGCCAGGCCCGACAGTACCTTGACCCGCAGTTCGAGGCGGCTGAGGGTGCCGAGGGTCTGCTCCCACATGTACTGGCGCTCGCTCTCGGCGTTGTTGACCTTGACCGCATCCAGCCCGGCAAGGGTCTCGATGAGGCTGGACTGGCGCTCGGAGGCCAGCGCCATGGTGCGCTCCATCGTCGCCATCAATGGTTTCTGCAGGGCATAGCCGATGCCCAGGGCCAGCGGGAAGGCCAATATCGGGATCCATACCAGGTGCCCACCGATGATGGCGATCACCGTCAGGATCAGCAGGGTAAACGGCAGGTCGATCAGGCTGGTGAGGGTGAGCGAAGCGAGGAAGTCGCGCAGCCCCTGGAACTCGTGGATGTTCTGCGCAAAGCTGCCGACCCGCGCGGGGCGGTATTTCATCGACATGCCGACGATACGCTCGAACAGCGTCGCGGAAATGATCAGGTCGGTCTTCTTGCCGGCAAGGTCCAGACAGAGGCTGCGCAGCCCCTTGAGGATGAGGTCGAAGACGTAGGCACCGGCGATGCCCACTGCCAGCACCCACAGCGTCGAGGTGGCTTGGTTGGGCACCACGCGGTCATAGACGTTCATCACGAACAGCGGCGCCGCCAGGGCAATCAGGTTGATCACCAGGCTGGCGGCGATGGCGTCGATGTACAGCCATTTGCTGCGCATCAGGGTGTCGCGGAACCAGGAGCGCGCGCGCGGGATCAGGTTGCCGTGGTTGACGTCGAACTTGTGCTGCGGCTGGGCGAAGAACACCTTGCCGCTGTAGTCGCTGAGCAGCGCCTCGCGGGTGACCAGCACTTCCCCGCCGTCGCTCTCGCTGAGCAACAGGCGTGCGGTGTCTTCATTTTCCCAGCCGAGCAGGACAGCACTGCGCCCTTCCTTCAGAAGCAGCATCGCCGGCATGGCGATGCTGGGGATCTGCTCGAGCTTGCGCTGCAGCAGGCGCCCCTGCAAACCCGCGCGAGCTGCGGCACGCGGCAGCAGCTCGACGCTCAGGCGCTGCGCCGGCAGCGGCAGGCCGGTGGTGAGCATGGCCCGGCTGGCGGGTTTCTGGTGCAGGACACACAGGGTCAGCAGGCTGTCCAGTAGCGGATCGTCATGCTGACTGCGTGGATCATGGTTGAGTTGTACTCGACTGACTTCAGATTCCACGCGGCGCTCTCTTCATCCTTGCGGTTGGATAGGACAGGTGCGCCTTCAGTTCATGCCTGGCAGGTTCACCTTTGGCTTCAGGTCGTTCTGTACGACGGTCGCCATGGGGGCTACGACACCCTGGCTCTTCAGCAGTTGACCAATGGTCGCCTTGATTCGGTACTGAGTAAACAACTGAGTGTTCTTCACTTCTACCAGACGACGTTGCGCGGTGAAGGTTTCATTCTCGCTGTCGAGCAGGTCCAGCAGGGTTCGCTCGCCCAGGCCGAACTGCTGCTGGTAGGCGCTGCGCACCCGGGTGCTGTGATCCACATACTGCTGGGCGATCGGCAACTGGGCGTTGGCGTTGTCCAGAGCATTCCATGCCAAGCCTAACTCCTCATTGAGCTGACGCAAGGCGTTGTTGCGAATATCCAGCGCCTGGTTGGCCAGATACGACTTCGATTCCAGGTCGGCCTTGTTGCTGCCACCGGCGTAAAGGTTGAAGTTCATGCGCAGCATGGCCTGCCACTCATTGTTGTGGCCGACCGAACCGTCGAGGTTGTTGTCTGCCGTCCGTCCGAGCTCTGCATCAAAACGCGGATAGAAACTAGACTTTGCCGCTTCGTATTGCTTCTCGGCGGCAGCGATGTCGGATTCTGCCGAGCGCAGGATCGGGCTGCTCTCGACCATCTGGTGACGAGCCTCGTCCAGGGTGGCCGGCAGCAGGTCGATGAACGGCGCAGGCGCGCTCAGTTCGTCGGGCATTTGCCCGATCACGCTCAGGTAGTTGGTATTGGCATCGGCCAGGTTGGTCTGCTCGGTGATCAGGTTGTTACGCGCCTGCGCCAGGCGCGCTTCGGCCTGGTCGAGGTCGGCCAGGCGGCCGACGCCACGGCTGGTGCGCAGCTTGATCTGGTCGAGGATGCGTTCGTGGTTGCGCAGGTTGTCTTCGGCCAGGCGCACCATCTCGCGGCGCGACAGGACATCGAGATAGACCTGGGCAACGGTCAGCGCGGTGCGCTCGGAGGTGCCCATCAGGGAGTAGGCACGAGCGTTGACCGTGGCTTGCTGACGACCCACTTCGCTGGAGGTGGCAAAACCGTCAAAAACCATTTGGCGGAGACGGATACTTGACTCACCCCGGTTCAAGGTCTCCCAGCGATGCGACGTACTCGGCGAATCGCTGCCCTCGCGGCCGTAGCCGGCGGTCATGTCGACGCGCGGTAGGTAACCACCCTGCGCGGCGCGCAGTTGATAGTCCGCGGCGGTGCGAGCGTTGACCCCGGCCTGGATTTCCGGGTGCACGTCCAAGGCCTGTTGCATGGCTTGCGGCAGGGTTTGTGCTTGGGCAATGGAGGCTGCAAGGGCGAGAGGAAGAACGGTGAAAAGTGACGCACGCATTTTTACTGATTCCCAAGTGGCGCTGTTGTCCCAAATCACGGCCGAAGCGGGTCTGGCCCCTGAAAATGGCGGCCTGAACTGAACGATTGGCGAGCTTGCGAGACTGTACGTAATTAATACGAAAGGAAGAGGTTTTTACTCAAATATCAATGTGACATTAGTTTGCCGATTGTTTAGGATGGCGAGACGAAGGTCAATACTTTGGCATAAACTTAATAGCTGAAAATTATTGACAGAAATTTGACGCATAAAAGCGTCAAATCATTTTTGTAACATTCCAGCGGAAGCAGGTTCGCACGCCGGCCGGAAGCCAATTGAGACACATCCCGGAGAGTTCCATGAGCACTGTCGTTGCCATCGTCAAAAGCATTGTTGGCCAAGTCATCGCAGTATCCCCGGAAGGCATCAAGCGCGTGCTGATCGAAGGCGATCGCCTGTTCGCAGGCGAGGAAGTCCTTACCGGCCCGGGCGGCGCCGTGACCCTGGAATTGGCCGACGGTCGCATGCTCGACCTGGGCCGCGACACTCAATGGAGCGCCGATGCGCCCGACAGCAGCACCGACCTGGCCCAGGCCACCGCGCAGGCCGCGCCCTCGGTCGAAGAGCTGCAACAGGCCATTGCCTCCGGTGTCGACCCGACCACCGAGCTGGAAGCGCCTGCTGCCGGCCCTGCTGCCGCAGGCGGCGGTTCGGTCGGTGGTGGTCACAGCTTCGTGCTGCTGGAAGAAACCGCAGGCGTGGTCGACCCGAGCATCGGGTTCCCCACCGGCCCCCTGGGCTTCGCCGCAGGCCTGGCAAACGAAGAAGTCGGTGGGCTGGATAGCAACAACGACACCACCACCAACAACAATCCCATTCCAACCGGCCTGAGCCTGAGCGCCACCCCTTCGATCAGCGAAGCGGGTGGCGTCATCGTCTATACCGCCACCGTCGGCCAGGCGCCGCAGAGTAACCTGACCGTCACCCTGTCCAACGGCGCGGTGATCGTGATCCCGGCTGGCCAGACCAGCGGCTCGGTCAACGTCAACATTCCGGCCAACGACACGCCTTACATCGATGGAGGCCAGATCTCCACCACCATTACCGGCACCACCGGCGGCAACGGCTTGGTCATTACCCCGAACCCGACCCCGGCGGTGACCCAGATCACCGACACCATCGACACCACCACCGCCACCTTGACCGCGACGCCAAGCGTCACCGAAGGCGGCGTGATCACCTACACCGTGACCCTGACCAACCCGGCACAGACGCCGGTCACCGTCACCCTGTCCAACGGCCAGACAATCACCGTCGAGGCTGGCAAGTCCAGCGGCTCGGTCGACTTCCAGACCCCGCCCAACGACGTCTACAACAACGGCAGCACGGTCAGCACCACCATCACCGGCGCCACCGGTGGCAACTTCGAGAACCTGGTGCCGAACCCGGCCCCGGCGCAGACCGTGATCAACGACTCTGTCGACACCACCACCGCCACCCTGACGGCTTCGCCAAGCGTCACCGAAGGCGGCGTGATCACCTATACCGTGACCTTGACCAACCCGGCACAGACGCCAGTCACCGTCACCCTGTCCAACGGCCAGACCGTCACCGTCGAAGCCGGCAAGACCAGTGGCTCGGTCGACTTCCAGACCCCGGCCAATGATGTCTTCGTCAATGGCAGCACGGTCAGCACCACTATTACCGGCACCACCGGCGGCAACTTCGAGAATCTGGTGCCGAACCCGACCCCGGCTCAGACCGTGGTCAGCGACAGCATCGACACTGTGACTGTCAGCATTGCCAGCAACGGTAACGTGACGGAAGCTCAGCAGCCGACCTTCACCGTTTCCGTCAGCCAGAAGCTCGACCACGACCTGACCGTGACCCTGAGCAATGGCGACAAGGTCACCATTGCTGCTGGCCAGACCCAGGCTACCTACAGCCTGCCGGCGCAGGGTGACGACGTATTCAAGGACGCAGGCTCCGTGACCTTGGGCGTGACCGACGCCAGCGTTCCGGGCAAGACTTTCGAGGATCTGAAGCTTGGCGGTCCGGCCACCGTCCAGATCAGCGATACCGAGAGCGAAGTCGTCGCGACCCTGACTGCCGACAAGACCACCGTGTCCGAAGGCGGCCAGATCACCTACACCGTCACCCTGACCAACGCCCAGGGCCTGGACGTCAAAGGTCATGGCGGCCTGGTATTTACCCTTTCGGACGGCACAAAAGTCACCGTTCCCGCGGGCAGCGCCACCGGCACCACCACCATTAACGCTCCAGACGACGTTTATGTTGGCGGCCAGCCGTCGATCGTGAACAAGCTGGAAGGTGTTACTGGCGCGGATAACTTCGAGAAACTGACGCTGGGTGACGGCACCGTCACCACGACGGTTACTGACGAGCCGGGTACCGGTACTCCGGGCACCGGCAACGAAGGCGACAAAGTCTCTGTAACCATCGTCAGCAACGGCAACGTCACTGAAGACCAGCAGCCAAGCTTCACTGTCAAAGTGAACCAGCCGCTGGATCGTCCGCTGACTGTCACCTTGAGCAACGGCGACAAGGTCACCATCGCGGCGGGCCAGACTCAGGTCGAGTACAAGGCGCCAGCCCAGGGCGATGACGTATTCAAGGATTCCGGTTCGCTCACCGTTGGCATCAGCGACGCCAGTGTTCCAGGCAAAACCTTCGAGAACCTGGAGCTCGGCAGCTCGGCCACCGTGCAGATCGCTGACACCGAAAGTGAGGTTGTCGCAACCCTGACCGCCGACAAGACCACCGTGTCCGAAGGCGGCGAGATCACCTATACCGTTACGCTGACCAACGCCCAGGGCCTGGACGTCAAAGGTCATGGCGGCCTGGTATTTACCCTTTCGGACGGCACAAAAGTCACCGTTCCCGCGGGCAGCGCCACCGGCACCATCACCATTAACGCTCCTGACGACGTTTATGTTGGCGGCCAGCCGTCGATCGTGAACAAGCTGGAAGGTGTTACTGGCGCGGATAACTTCGAGAAACTGACGCTGGGTGACGGCACCGTCACCACGACGGTGACTGACGAGCCGGGTACCGGTACTCCGGGCACCGGCAACGAAGGCGACAAGGTCTCCGTCACCATCGTCAGCAATGGCAACGTCACCGAAGACCAGCAGCCGTCGTTCACTGTCAAAGTGAACCAGCCGCTGGATCGTCCGCTGACTGTCACCTTGAGCAACGGCGACAAGGTCACCATCGCGGCGGGCCAGACCCAGGTCGAGTACAAGGCGCCAGCGCAGGGCGATGACGTGTTCAAAGACTCGGGCTCGCTCACCGTTGGGATCAGCGACGCCAGTGTTCCAGGCAAGACCTTCGAAAACCTGGAACTGGGTGGTTCGGCCACCGTGCAGATCGCTGACACCATCAGCGAAGTAGTCGCTACCCTCAGCGCCGACAAGACCACCGTCAGCGAAGGCGGCCAGGTCACTTACACCGTCACGCTGACCAACGCTCAGGGCTTGGACGTCAAAGGCCACAATGGGTTGGTCTTTACGCTTAGCGACGGCACCAAAGTTACCGTTCCAGCAGGCAGCGCCACTGGCACCATCACCATTCACGCTCCTGACGATGTCTACGTTGGCGGCCAACCTTCGATCGTCAACAAACTCGAAGGCGTTACGGGTGCAGATAACTTCGAGAAACTGACCCTCGGTGACGGTACCGTCACCACTACCGTGACCGACGAGCCGGGTACTGGCACTCCAGGCACCGGCAACGAAGGCGACAAGGTTTCCGTCACCATCGTCAGCAACGGCAACATCACCGAAGACCAGCAGCCAAGCTTCACTGTCAAAGTGAACCAGCCGCTGGATCGTCCGCTGACAGTCACTCTGAGCAACGGCGACAAAGTCACCATCGCCGCGGGCCAGACCCAAGTCGAGTACAAGGCTCCTGCTCAGGGCGACGACGTCTTCAAAGACTCGGGCTCTCTGACTGTCGGCATCACCGATGCCAGTGTTCCGGGCAAAACCTTCGAAAACCTCGAGCTCGGTGGTTCGGCCACTGTTCAGATTGCTGACACCGAAAGCGAAGTGATCGCGACCCTCACCGCCGACAAAACCACCGTCTCCGAAGGCGGTGAGATCACTTACACCGTTACTCTGACCAATGCCCAAGGCCTTGACGTCAAAGGCCACGGCGGTCTGACCTTCACTCTTTCGGATGGCACGAAAGTGACTGTTCCGGCTGGCAGCGCCACCGGGACCATCACCATCCACGCCCCTGATGACGTGTACGTCGGCGGCCAGCCAGCAATCGTCAACAAGCTGGAAGGTGTCACTGGCGCCGATAACTTCGAAAAACTGACTCTGGGTCAGGGCGAAGTGAAAACCGATGTCACCGATGAGCCAGGCACTGGCACTCCGGGTACTGGCAACGAGGGTGACAAGGTTTCCGTCACCATCGTCAGCAATGGCAATGTCACTGAAGATCAGCAGCCGTCGTTCACCGTGAAAGTGAACCAGCCGCTGGATCGTCCGCTGACTGTCACCTTGAGCAATGGCGACAAAGTCACCATCGCTGCGGGCCAGACTCAGGTCGAGTACAAGGCGCCAGCCCAGGGCGATGACGTCTTCAAAGACTCGGGCTCTCTGACTGTCGGCATCACCGATGCCAGTGTTCCGGGCAAAACCTTCGAAAATCTCGAGCTGGGAAGCTCCGCCACTGTTGAGATTGCTGACACCGAAAGTGAGGTTGTCGCCACCCTGACTGCTGACAAAACCACTGTCAGCGAAGGCGGCGAGATCACTTACACCGTCACCCTGACCAATGCCCAGGGCCTGGATGTCAAAGGCCACGGCGGCCTGACCTTCACTCTTTCGGATGGCACCAAGGTGACCGTTCCGGCTGGCAGCGCCACCGGTACCATCACCATCCATGCGCCGGACGACGTATATGTTGGCGGTCAGCCAAGCATCGTGAACAAGCTGGAAGGTGTTACCGGCGGCGACAACTTCGAGAAGCTGACCCTCGGCGACAACACCGTCACCACCACCGTGACTGACGAGCCAGGCACTGGTACTCCAGGCACCGGTAACGAAGGCGACAAGGTCTCCGTCACCATCGTCAGCAACGGCAATGTCACCGAAGATCAGCAACCGTCGTTCACCGTCAAAGTGAACCAACCGCTGGATCGTCCGCTGACCGTGACCTTGAGCAATGGCGACAAAGTCACCATCGCTGCGGGTCAGACCCAAGTTGAGTACAAAGCCCCAGCTCAAGGCGATGACGTCTTCAAAGACTCGGGCTCTCTGACTGTCGGCATCACCGATGCCAGTGTTCCGGGCAAAACCTTCGAAAACCTCGAGCTCGGTGGTTCGGCCACTGTTCAGATTGCTGACACCGAAAGCGAAGTGATCGCGACCCTCACCGCCGACAAGACCACCGTCTCCGAAGGCGGTGAGATCACTTACACCGTTACTCTGACCAATGCCCAAGGCCTGGACGTCAAAGGCCACGGCGGTCTGACCTTCACTCTGTCGGATGGCACGAAAGTGACTGTTCCGGCTGGCAGCGCCACCGGCACCATCACCATCCATGCGCCGGACGACGTCTACGTTGGCGGTCAGCCATCGATCGTCAACAAGCTGGAGTCCGTCACTGGCGCCGATAACTTCGAGAAGCTGACCCTCGGCGACAACTCCGTCACCACCACAGTGACAGACGAACCAGGTACTGGCACTCCGGGCACCGGCAACGAAGGCGACAAGGTTTCCGTCACCATCGTCAGCAATGGCAACGTCACCGAAGACCAGCAGCCAAGCTTCACCGTCAAAGTGAATCAGCCACTGGATCGTCCGCTGACCGTTACCCTGAGCAATGGCGACAAGGTCACCATCGCGGCGGGTCAAACCCAAGTTGAGTACAAAGCCCCAGCTCAAGGCGATGACGTCTTCAAAGACTCGGGCTCCCTGACCGTTGGTATTTCCGACGCTTCCGTACCAGGCAAGACCTTCGAGAACCTGGAGCTCGGCAGCTCGGCCACCGTGCAGATCGCTGACACCGAAAGTGAGGTTGTCGCAACCCTGACCGCCGACAAGACCACCGTGTCCGAAGGTGGCGAGATTACCTATACCGTTACGCTGACCAATGGTCAGGGCCTGGATGTTACGGGCCATGGCGGCCTGACCTTCACCCTTTCGGATGGCACCAAGGTCACCATTCCGGCGGGCAGTGCTACCGGTACGGTCACTATCACTGCTCCAGACGACGTCTACGTTGGCGGCCAGCCGTCGATCGTGAACAAGCTGGAAGGTGTTACTGGCGCGGATAACTTCGAGAAACTGACGCTGGGTGACGGCACCGTCACCACGACGGTTACTGACGAGCCGGGTACCGGTACTCCGGGCACCGGCAACGAAGGCGACAAAGTCTCTGTAACCATCGTCAGCAACGGCAACGTCACTGAAGACCAGCAGCCAAGCTTCACTGTCAAAGTGAACCAGCCGCTGGATCGTCCGCTGACTGTCACCTTGAGCAATGGCGACAAGGTCACCATCGCTGCAGGCCAGACCCAGGTCGAGTACAAGGCGCCAGCCCAAGGTGATGACGTCTTCAAAGATTCCGGTTCTCTGACTGTTGGCATCACCGATGCCACCGTTCCGGGCAAGACCTTCGAGAACCTGGAGCTCGGCGGCTCGGCCACTGTTCAAATCGCTGACACCGAAAGTGAAGTCATCGCGACCCTGACTGCCGACAAGACTACTGTCAGCGAAGGCGGCGAGATCACTTACACCGTGACCCTGACCAACGCCCAAGGCCTGGACGTCAAAGGTCATGGCGGCCTGGTATTTACCCTGTCGGACGGCACCAAAGTCACCGTTCCGGCTGGCAGCGCCACCGGTACCATCACCATCCATGCGCCGGACGACGTATATGTTGGCGGTCAGCCAAGCATCGTGAACAAGCTGGAAGGTGTTACCGGCGCAGATAACTTCGAGAAGCTGACCCTCGGCGACAACACCGTCACCACCACAGTGACAGACGAGCCAGGCACTAGTACTCCGGGCACCGGCAACGAAGGCGACAAGGTCTCCGTCACCATCGTCAGCAATGGCAACGTCACCGAAGACCAGCAGCCGTCGTTCACTGTCAAAGTGAACCAGCCGCTGGATCGTCCGCTGACTGTCACCTTGAGCAACGGCGACAAGGTCACCATCGCGGCGGGCCAGACCCAGGTCGAGTACAAGGCGCCAGCGCAGGGCGATGACGTCTTCAAGGATTCTGGTTCGCTCACCGTTGGTATCAGCGACGCCAGTGTTCCAGGTAAGACCTTCGAGAACCTGGAGCTCGGCGGCTCGGCCACTGTTCAAATCGCTGACACCGAAAGTGAAGTCATCGCGACCCTGACTGCCGACAAGACTACTGTCAGCGAAGGCGGCGAGATCACTTACACCGTGACCCTGACCAACGCCCAAGGCCTGGACGTCAAAGGTCATGGCGGCCTGGTATTTACCCTTTCGGACGGCACCAAAGTCACCGTTCCAGCAGGCAGCGCCACTGGCACCATCACCATTCATGCTCCAGACGATGTGTACGTTGGCGGCCAGCCTTCGATCGTCAACAAACTCGAAGGCGTGACTGGCGCAGATAACTTCGAGAAGCTGACCCTCGGCGACAACACCGTCACCACCACCGTGACGGACGAGCCAGGCACTGGTACCCCTGGCACCGGCAACGAAGGCGACAAGGTCTCCGTCACCATCGTCAGCAATGGCAACGTCACCGAAGACCAGCAACCGTCGTTCACCGTGAAAGTGAACCAGCCGCTGGATCGTCCGCTGACTGTCACCTTGAGCAACGGCGACAAGGTCACCATCGCGGCAGGTCAGACTCAGGTCGAGTACAAGGCACCAGCCCAGGGCGATGACGTCTTCAAGGATTCTGGTTCGCTCACCGTTGGCATCAGCGACGCTACCGTTCCAGGTAAAACCTTCGAAAACCTCGAGCTCGGTGGTTCGGCCACTGTTCAGATCGCTGATACCGAAAGTGAAGTCATCGCGACCCTCACCGCCGACAAGACCACCGTGTCCGAAGGTGGCGAGATTACCTATACCGTTACTCTGACCAACGCCCAGGGCCTGGACGTCAAAGGTCATGGCGGTTTGGTCTTCACGCTCAGCGACGGCACAAAAGTCACCGTTCCGGCTGGCAGCGCCACCGGGACTATCACCATCCATGCGCCGGACGACGTCTACGTTGGCGGTCAGCCATCGATCGTGAACAAGCTGGAATCCGTCACTGGCGCAGATAACTTCGAGAAACTGACGTTGGGTCAGGGCGAAGTGAAAACCGATGTCACCGATGAACCGGGCACCGGCACTCCTGGCACCGGCAACGAAGGCGACAAGGTCTCCGTCACCATCGTCAGCAACGGCAATGTCACTGAAGATCAGCAGCCGTCGTTCACTGTCAAAGTGAACCAGCCACTGGATCGTCCGCTGACCGTCACCCTGAGCAATGGCGACAAGGTCACCATCGCTGCAGGCCAGACCCAGGTCGAGTACAAGGCACCGGCACAAGGCGATGACGTCTTCAAGGATTCCGGTTCGCTCACCGTTGGCATCAGCGACGCCACCGTACCGGGCAAGACTTTCGAGAACCTCGAACTGGGTGGTTCGGCCACCGTGCAGATCGCCGACACCATCAGCGAAGTAGTCGCTACTCTCAGCGCCGACAAGACCACCGTCAGCGAAGGCGGCCAGGTCACCTACACCGTCACCCTGACGAACGCCCAAGGTCTGTCTGTCACCGGCCATGGCGGTCTGGTATTCACCCTGAGCGATGGCACCAAGGTTACCGTTCCGGCGGGTAGTGCTACTGGCACCTTCACCATCACCGCCAAGGACGACGTCTATGTCGGCGGCCAGCCGAACATCGTCAACAAGATCGAGTCCGTCATCGGCGGCGACAACTTCGAGAAGCTGACCCTCGGCGACAACACCGTCACTACTACGGTGACAGACGAGCCAGGCACTGGCACTCCGGGTACTGGCAACGAGGGCGACAAGGTTTCCGTCACCATCGTCAGCAACGGCAATGTCACTGAAGATCAGCAGCCGTCGTTCACCGTGAAGGTGAACCAGATTCTGGATCGCCCGCTGACCGTCACTCTGAGTAATGGCGACAAGGTCACCATCGCTGCAGGCCAGACCCAGGTCGAGTACAAGGCGCCAGCCCAGGGCGATGACGTCTTCAAGGATTCTGGTTCGCTCACCGTTGGGATCAGCGACGCCAGTGTTCCAGGCAAGACCTTCGAAAACCTGGAACTGGGTGGTTCGGCCACCGTACAGATCGCCGATACCGAAAGCGAAGTCATCGCGACCCTGAGTGCCGACAAAACTACTGTCAGCGAAGGCGGCGAGATCACCTATACCGTTACGCTGACCAACGCCCAGGGCCTGGACGTCAAAGGCCACAATGGTCTGGTCTTTACGCTCTCGGACGGCACCAAAGTCACCGTTCCAGCGGGCAGCGCCACCGGAACCATCACCATCCATGCGCCGGATGACGTATACGTTGGCGGCCAGCCAGCGATCGTCAACAAGCTGGAAGGCGTCACTGGCGCTGACAACTTCGAGAAGCTGACCTTGGGTCAGAACGAAGTGAAGACGAGCGTCACCGACGAACCAGGTACCGGCACCCCAGGCACCGGCAACGAAGGCGACAAGGTTTCCGTCACCATCGTCAGCAACGGCAACGTCACCGAAGACCAGCAACCATCGTTCACTGTCAAAGTGAACCAGCCGCTGGATCGTCCGCTGACTGTCACCTTGAGCAACGGCGACAAGGTCACCATCGCTGCGGGTCAAACCCAAGTTGAGTACAAAGCCCCAGCTCAAGGCGATGACGTCTTCAAAGACTCGGGCTCCCTGACTGTGGGCATCACCGATGCCACCGTACCGGGCAAAACCTTCGAGAACCTGGAACTGGGTGGCTCGGCCACCGTACAGATCGCCGACACCATCAGCGAAGTCGTCGCGACCCTGTCCGCAGACAAGGCCACCGTCAGTGAAGGTGGCCAAGTCACCTACACCGTCACGCTGACCAACGCCCAGGGCCTGTCGGTCACCGGCCACAATGGCCTGGTGTTCACCCTCAGCGACGGCACGAAAGTGACCGTTCCGGCTGGCAGCGCCACCGGCACCTTCACCATCACCGCCAAGGACGACGTCTATGTCGGCGGCCAGCCGAACATCGTCAACAAGATCGAGTCCGTCACCGGCGGCGACAACTTCGAGAAGCTGACCCTCGGCAGCAATACCGTCACCACCTCTGTCACCGACGAACCCGGCACCGGCACGCCGGGCTCCGGCAACCAGGGCGACAAGGTCTCGGTCACCATCGTCAGCAACGGCGATGTGAACGAAGCACAACAGCCAAGCTTCACCGTGAAAGTCAGCCAGATCCTGGATCGCCCGCTGACCGTCACCCTGAGCAACGGCGACAAAGTCACCATTGCTGCAGGCCAGACCCAGGTCGAGTACAAGGCGCCAGCTCAGGGCGATGACGTCTTCAAGGACGCAGGCTCGCTCACCGTCGGCATCACCGATGCCACCGTTCCAGGCAAGACCTTCGAGAACCTGGAGCTCGGCGGTTCGGCCACCGTGCAGATCAGCGACACCATCACCGAGGTGTTCGCCAACCTGTCCGTGGACAAGAGCACCGTCGCCGAAGGCGGCCAGGTCACCTATACCGTGACCTTGGTCAGCCCGCCGGCCTTCCCGGTCATTGCCCACGGAGGTCTGGTATTCACCCTGAGCGACGGCACCAAGATCACCGTGGCAGCCGGCCAGAAGACCGGCTCGATTACCGTCACCGCCAAGGATGACGTGTACGTTGGCGGCCAGCCTTCGCTGGTCAACAAGCTGGAGTCGGTCACCGGCGCAGACAACTTCGAGAAACTGACCCTCGGCAGCAATACCGTCACCACCACCGTTACCGACGAACTTGGCGTGGGCACGCCGGGCTCGGGTAACCAGGGCGACAAGGTCTCGGTCACCATCGTCAGCAATGGCAATGTCACTGAAGATCAGCAACCGTCGTTCACCGTCAAAGTGAACCAGCCGCTGGATCGTCCGCTCACCGTCACCTTGAGCAATGGCGACAAGGTCACCATCGCTGCGGGTCAGACCCAGGTGGAATACAAGGCACCAGCTCAGGGCGATGACGTCTTCAAAGACTCGGGCTCCCTGACTGTGGGCATCACCGATGCCACCGTTCCGGGCAAGACCTTCGAGAACCTCGAACTGGGTGGCTCGGCCACCGTGCAGATCACCGACACCATCAGCGAAGTCGTCGCGACGCTGTCCGCCGACAAAACCACCGTCACCGAAGGCGGCCAGGTGACCTACACCGTCACGCTGACCAACGCCCAGGGCCTGTCGGTCACTGGCCATAGCGGCCTGGTATTCACCCTCAGCGACGGCACCAAGGTCACCGTGCCGGCGGGCAGCGCCACTGGCACCTTCACCATCACCGCGAAGGACGACGTCTACGTCGGCGGCCAGCCGAACATCGTCAACAAGATCGAGTCCGTCACCGGTGGCGACAACTTCGAGAAGCTGACCCTCGGCAGCAACACCGTCACTACCACCGTTACCGACGAACCTGGCGTGGGCACGCCGGGCTCGGGTAACCAAGGCGACAAGGTCTCGGTCACCATCGTCAGCAATGGCAACGTCACCGAAGACCAGCAACCGTCGTTCACCGTCAAAGTGAACCAGCCGCTGGATCGTCCGCTCACCGTCACTCTGAGCAATGGCGACAAGGTCACCATCGCTGCGGGTCAGACCCAGGTGGAATACAAGGCACCAGCTCAGGGCGATGACGTCTTCAAAGACTCCGGCTCCCTGACTGTGGGCATCAGCGACGCCACCGTTCCGGGCAAGACCTTCGAAAACCTCGAACTGGGTGGCTCGGCCACCGTGCAGATCACCGACACCATCAGCGAAGTCGTCGCAACGCTGTCCGCCGACAAAACCACCGTCACCGAAGGCGGCCAGGTGACCTACACCGTCACGCTGACCAACGCCCAGGGCCTGTCGGTCACTGGCCATAGCGGCCTGGTATTCACCCTCAGCGACGGCACCAAGGTCACCGTGCCGGCGGGCAGCGCCACTGGCACCTTCACCATCACCGCGAAGGACGACGTCTACGTCGGCGGCCAGCCGAACATCGTCAACAAGATCGAGTCCGTCACCGGCGGCGACAACTTCGAGAAGCTGACCCTCGGCAGCAACACCGTCACCACCTCTGTCACCGACGAACCTGGCGTGGGCACGCCGGGCTCGGGTAACCAGGGCGACAAGGTCTCGGTCACCATCGTCAGCAATGGCAATGTCACTGAAGATCAGCAACCGTCGTTCACCGTCAAAGTGAACCAGCCGCTGGATCGTCCGCTCACCGTCACTCTGAGCAATGGCGACAAGGTCACCATTGCTGCGGGCCAGACTCAGGTCGAGTACAAGGCGCCAGCGCAAGGCGACGATGTCTTCAAGGATTCCGGTTCGCTCACCGTTGGCATCAGCGACGCAACCGTTCCAGGCAAGACATTCGAGAATCTTGAGCTCGGTGGCTCCGCCACCGTGCAGATCACGGACACCATCAGCGAAGTCATTGCAACGCTGTCCGCTGACAAGACCACCGTCACCGAAGGCGGCCAGGTGACCTACACCGTCACCCTGACCAACGCCCAAGGCCTTTCGGTTACCGGCCATGGCGGCCTGGTGTTCACCCTGAGCGATGGCACCAAGGTCACCGTGCCGGCGGGCAGCGCCACTGGCACCTTCACCATCACCGCGAAGGACGACGTCTACGTCGGCGGCCAGCCGAACATCGTCAACAAGATCGAATCGGTTACCGGTGGTGATAACTTCGAGAAGCTGACCCTCGGCAGCAATACTGTCACCACCTCTGTCACCGACGAACCTGGCGTGGGCACGCCGGGCTCGGGTAACCAGGGCGACAAGGTCGCGGTCACCATCGTCAGCAATGGCAATGTCACTGAAGATCAGCAACCGTCGTTCACCGTCAAAGTGAACCAGCCGCTTGATCGTCCGCTCACCGTCACCTTGAGCAATGGCGACAAGGTCACCATCGCTGCGGGTCAGACCCAGGTGGAATACAAGGCACCAGCTCAGGGCGATGACGTCTTCAAAGACTCGGGCTCCCTGACTGTGGGCATCACCGATGCCACCGTTCCGGGCAAGACCTTCGAGAACCTCGAACTGGGTGGCTCGGCCACCGTGCAGATCGCCGACACCATCAGCGAAGTCGTCGCTACCCTCAGCGCCGACAAGACCACCGTCACCGAAGGCGGCCAGGTGACTTACACCGTCACCCTGACCAATGCCCAGGGCCTGTCGGTTACCGGCCACAACGGCCTGGTGTTCACCCTCAGCGACGGCACAAAAGTGACCGTTCCGGCTGGCAGCGCCACCGGTACCTTCACCATCACCGCCAAGGATGACGTCTATGTCGGCGGCCAGGCACCGATCGTCAACAAGATCGAATCGGTCACCGGCGGCGACAACTTCGAGAAGCTGACCCTCGGCAGCAACACCGTCACCACCACCGTCACCGACGAGCCGAGCGGCCAGGGCGACCTGACCACCGTGGGCATCAGCGGCGACACTTCGGTGACCGAAGGCGACACCGCGCACTACACCCTGACCCTGACCAATCCGTCCAAGACCGAGGTCACCGTCACCCTGAGCTACAGTGGCACCGCCACCAACGGCCAGGACTACACCGGTGTGGTCACCGTGAAGATTCCGGCCGGCGCCAGCACCGCCAACTTCGACATCAAGACCATTGACGACCAGCTCGTCGAAGGCTCGGAAAACTTCACCATCCAGATCAGCGGTGTCAGCGGCGGCGGCTTCGAAAACCTGCAGGTCAACCCGAGCAAGTCGAGCGTCACCACCACGATCATCGACAACGACCACATGCCGGTATCGCCAGGCGGCGCCGTCACCGGCACCGAAGACACCGACTACGTGTTCCAGTGGGGCGATTTCAAGGTCACCGACGCCGATGGCGACACTGGCCTCGGCGTGACGATCAGCAAGCTGCCGGATCTGGGCAACCTGAAGTTCTTCAATGGCACTTCGTGGGTCGACGTGTCGCTCAACCAGACCATCAGCCAGGCCGACATCGCCGCCGGCAAGCTCAAGTTCGTTCCGCTGGCCAACCAGTCGGGCGTCGACGGTTACGGTGGCAGCGGCGTGGGCAACAAGCAGGCCGACTACGCGCAGATCAAGTACAAGCCCAACGACGGCACCAACACCGGCAGCGAAGTGACCATGAAGGTCGACATCGCGCCGGTCGCCGACAGGCCTGACCTGTCGATCGGCAACAACAACGTCAACTCGATCGGCCTGACCAAGGAAACCTGGAACAGCCTCAACGGCCTGGGCAACAACGGTAACGGCATCACCGGCGACCAACTCAAGAGCGTGTTCGCCAACTCCGGCACCGCGAACAAGAGCGAGCAGGTCACGACCGTCGACACCACCGCCACCGTGACCCCGGGCACCGGCTCGAAGACCTCCGGCCTGATCTATCTGGAAGCCGGCAAAACCTACACCTTCAGCGGCACGGCCGACGACAGCCTGCAAATCGTCATTGGTGGCAAGAACGTCGCCAGCGGCACCTGGGGCAACGCCAGCGGCGCGATCACCGGCAGCTACACCCCGACCACCAGCGGCTATTACACCCTGGAGATCTACAACGCCAACCAGGCCGGCCCTGGCAGCCTGGACATCAACATCAAGGTGGGCAACGGCGCGGTCACCGACCTGAACAGCTCGACCATCCCGATGTACCCGAACCTAGGCTCCATGACCAATGCAGGCCTGACGGTCTCCGACCTGCACGGCAGCAACGGCCAAGGCTACTACGAAGGCTACAAGCTCAACGAAGGCCGCGAGAATGGCGCGCCGGTCAAGCTGGTGGGCATCAGCACCAACCTGACCGACACCGACGGTTCGGAAACCCTGAGCGTCAAGCTCAGCGGCATCCCGGCAGGTTCGGTGATCAGCGACAACGCAGGCCACAGCTTCACCGTCGGCAGCAGCGCGGTGGATGTCACCGGCTGGAACCTGGGCAGCCTGGCAATCAAGCCACCGGCCTACTACAGCGGCCAGTTCGACGTGAAGGTCAGCTCGACCTCCAGCGAAAGCGTTGGCGGCAGCACCGCGACCAACGAGGGCACCATCAAGGTCACGGTGTACCCGCAGACCTACAACACCAGCAACCTGACCTCCGAAGGCGACAACTTTGCCGGTACTGATGGCAACGATATCGTCGTCGCCGACGTGGTCGGCCTGCACGTGGTGCCAGGTCAGAACTACAACATCGCCTTCATCGTCGACACCTCGGGCAGCATGGGCTCGTCTGGCGTGGATGCGGCGAAGAAGTCGCTGGAGTCGGTATTCAAGACCCTGGCCGCCAGCGTCAAGGGCGACCAGTCCGGTACCGTGAACATCCTGCTCGTAGACTTCGCCAGCCAAGTGAAATCCACGGTCTCGGTGACCCTCAACGATGCCGGCCTGCAGACCCTGCTCAACGCCCTGAAGACGCTGAACGCCAACGGCGGCACCAACTACGAGGACGCCTTCAAGACCACCGCCAACTGGTTCCAGAACCTCCAGAATGCTGGCAACACCGGCAGCAACCAGACGTTCTTCGTCACCGACGGCAAGCCGACCTACTACCAGACCAGCGAGCGCGGCAACCCGACCCTGGGCAGCACCAGCACCACGCTGGACAGCTTCCTGACTGCGAACAACTGGAAGCCAGGCAATACGATTTCCACGTACCTGAACAACACCAACTACATAACCATCGACAGCACCGGCAAGCTGACCGTCCAGACCTACTCCTGGGGCGGCTGGACCGTGACCACCAGCGGCGATGTACGTGCCGAAGGTAACGGTGGCTATGAGCTGTCCTCCCGCGCCGGTAACGGCTCCGATACCACGACCGCGACCCTGAACGACTCGACCGCCGCCTTCAAGCTGCTGTCGGGGCTGTCGCAGGTCGAGGCCATCGGCCTGAACAGCGATATCAACGCCAATGACCTCAAGCCGTTCGACACCGATGGCAAGCCACAGACCAACATCGACCCGAGCAAGCTGGCCGAGGCCATCCTTGGTCACACCGAGGTCACCCAGCCAGGTAACGACACGGTCAACGGCGGTGATGGCAACGACATCATCTTCGGTGACCTGGTCACCTTCGACTCGGTCGCAGGTACCGGTGTCGATGCGATTCGCGGCTATGTCGCCAACAAGCTGGGCCTCGATGCGGGCGATGTAGATGGGCGGGCGATGCACAAGTACATCACCGAGCACTACACCGAGTTCGATGTATCGCGCAGCAACGATGGCAACGACACGCTGATGGGCGGCGATGGTGACGACATCATCTTCGGCCAGGGTGGCGACGACTACATCGACGGTGGTCGTGGCAACGACATCCTGCTCGGCGGCACCGGCAACGACACCCTGCTGGGCGGTGAAGGCAACGACATCCTCATCGGTGGTGCCGGCAACGACGTGCTGATCGGTGGCAAGGGCGATGACATCCTCATCGGTGGCACCGGTGCCGACACCTTCGTGTGGAAGGCCGGCGACCTGGGCAACGATGTGATCAAGGACTTCAAGGCCAGTGAGGGCGACCGCCTCGATCTGCGCGACCTGCTGCAGGGTGAGAAGGCCAGCACCATCGACAACTTCCTGAAGATCACCACCGTGAACGGTGAGTCGACCTTGCAGGTCAGCACCGAGGGCAAGCTCAATGCCGCCGGTGGCCTGGCCAACGCGGATGTGTCGATCAAGCTTGAGGGTGTGAACTGGTCGAACACCACGATCAACTCGTTGATCAGTGGCGCCGACCCGACCATCAAGATCGACAACTCCAACAGCTGATGCCCACGCCCCTGACGGCCTTCACCGGCCGCCAGGGGCTTGGCGCTTTCCTGCCGTCGCCTCACGGCGCATACTCGCTTGCCGGGCCCGGCAGGCCTGTTGAACTTTGCCTATGCTGCTGACAACCAAGAAGGAATCATCGTGACGAGGGTCGATGCCATGTTCTACGTGCAACGCGACGCCAACGGCCAGTTGCTGCGGGTAGAAGCAGCTGCCTTTGCCGAGTACACCGAAGCGCTGCCGGCCGACCATGCCGAAATTCAGGAATGGTTCGCCGATGACGTCGTTGAGAACAGTCTCAAGCAGCTCAAACAGAGCGATCTGGACATGATCCGTGTGCTCGAGGACCTGATCGAGGTGTTGACCGCCAAGGGCGTGTTCAGCATCACCGACCTGCCTCCCGGCGCCCAAGCAAAACTGCTCAACCGCTCCACCGCGCGCAAGGCGCTGGGAAGCCTGAACAACCTGATCGAAGAAGATGAAGAAGGCGGGTTGATCTGAAGAGTTGCTGATACCGCGCTGCTCGTTTCGCGGGTGAGTCGGGGCGCCGATCTACCCGCGAAAAGAGCGGCACACTTTTACGGATCGCAACACCGTCCTTATTTCCAGGGCGCGGGCTCGCCCACCAACTGCCCCTGAATCCCCTGCACACCCATCTCGCGCAACACCTGCAGCTCGCCTTCGGTCTCGACGCGCTCAGCAATCAACGGCAGGTCGATGCTGTGCGCCGCCCCCTGGATCGCTTCGATGAACAGCCGCTTGTGCCGCTCCTGGTCGATGCTGCGGATATAACCGCCATCGATCTTCAGGTACGCCAAGCCCAGGTGAGCCAGGTTGCCGATCATGCTGAAGCGCCCGCCGAAGCGCTGCAGCGCCAGGCCGAAGCCGAGCCTGTGCAAATGGCGGGTCAGTTTTTCCAGCTGTGCCTGTTCTGGCAGTTGCTCCTCGCCGATCTCGAAGGTCAACCTCGGCCCCAATGCTGCATGCTGCCCCAGCAGTTCGTAGACTCGCTGCAATGCTTTGGCATCGGCCAGGGTGGCGGCAGACAGGTTCAGCGCCAGCGACTCACCATGCTGCTGCAGATGCCGCAACACCTTCTCCAGCACCAGCAGGTCGAGCCGTGGCATCCAGCCGAAACGCTCGAGCCACGGCAGGAAGCGCCCTGCGACAAGCGCCTCGTCCTGTCCGTCGTACAGGCGCGAAATCACTTTGTAGTGCAGGACTCGCTCTGGCGCATGGCAGTCCACCACGGGCTGGAAGAACAGTTGGAACTGCCCCTTGTCCAGAGCCTGGTCAAGACGTGAATGCCAGGCGTGATGGCTGTCGGCAGCCTGGGCAGCGGCGCCCTGCTCCAGGCAGACCCAGCCTGGCTCCGGTTGGCTCTCGGCCCGTGCCAGCGCCTCGTCAGCCAGCTTCAACAGGGCTTGCGGTGCGTCCCCAGGGCTGAACGGCGCCAATCCGATACACGCCACCGGGTCGACATCGCTGGCACCTGTCACATGCAGGCTCTGCAAGGTCGCCTCGAGGGCCTGTGCCAGTTGCACCGCCTCTTCATGCACCATGCCCGGTGCCAGAACAGCAAACTCGCCACCGCGGCTGCGGGTGATGAGGTCCTTGGTTTCCGGATAGCTGGCACATGTGCGCCGCAGCTGCTCGCCCACCGCCTGCAACAACTGGTCGGTGCGCTGACCACCCAAGCGGGCGTTGAGGCCGGCCAGGTCCTGCACCCGCAGCAACAGCAGATAACCGGCTCGAGCCTCTTCGAGGTTGCTGACACGCGTGTTCAACTGCATTTCGAAGTAGCGCCGGTTGGCCAGCCCGGTGAGGCTGTCCTGGTACGACTCGCTGCGCAGCTTTTCACTGCGCTCGGCCTGTTCGGTGAACAGTGCCTTGAGCTTCTCGACCATCTGGTTCATCGCCTGCACCACCCGACGCAGTTCTGGCGTGCGCGGCAGCTCAGGCAGGCTGAGGAACTCACGGCGGGCGATCGCGTGGGACTGCGCCACCATGTAGTCCAGCGGCCGCAGTTGGCGGCGCAGCAGCAGTGCACCCAGCACCGCACTCACCACGCCGCACAGCAGCAACCAGCCCAGGCTGCCCAGGGCACTCTGCCAGAGCTTGGCCAGGGCGAACATCGGGTGGCTGATGACCTCGACCCGCGCGGCCTGCTGCCATCCCCGGCTGACAATGGCATCGCCGCCGGCCGGCTCAAGCCCGATCAGGCCGATGAACCACCCTGGTACCCCGTTGCTGTCCGGCTCGGCATGACGCTCGACCAGGACGGCGTTGGAGTCCAGGTCGATGACCTTGATGCTCGAGTAATAACCACTGTCGAAGATCGAGCTGACCATCAGCTCGACCATTGCCGGATCATCGATGTTGGGTGTGAGCGACAAGGCCAGCGCCGTCGCCGCGTCCTGGGCGTGGGAGCGCAGCTGGTTGACGTACTGGCTGCGCGAACTCTCCAGGCTGACCATGAAGCTGCCACTGAAGGCGATGGCCAGGAGCAGGCATATGGCAAGCAACAATTGTTTGAACAGTGACATCTGTGCTCCTCAATAAACCGGTTCGGCCGGGAACCCTTCGGCCTGCATTTTCTTCAGCACGTCCTGCCAGCGTGACAGGCGCTTGGTGTCGCCGACCTTCTTGTTGCCGCCGGCGCCGGTCAGCCACAAACCCTCGCCATTGAAGGCATAGACCGGCAGCAGGTCGTTGCGCTGGCTGGCCGGCTTGATCGCGTCCATCAGGCTGTCCAGCACCAGCGGCTGGGCCTGTGGGCTTGAATAATAGGTCAGGACCATGTGCGCCCGGTTCAGGCGCAACGCCTTGACGTAGGTGATGCGCAGTTTTTCGGCGGGCACCCCCATGCGGCGCAAGCTGAAATACTTGGCGATGGCGTAGTCCTCGCAGTCGCCGGCGCCCTTGATCAGCGACTGGACCGGCGTGGCCCAGTAATCGACTTCATGCCACAGGTCGATGTCCTCGACATAACGCAGCTGCTTGTTGAAGAACAGATTGACGACCTGCAGTTTGTCCAGCTCGCTGCCTTGGTTCTGCGTGGCCATCAGGTTCTGCCAGGCGTCGATACGCCCCTGCCCTGGGCCAAGCGGACCGTACAGCTGTTGCGCGCGACGGCTGATCTGGGCGAAATCCCAATCCGCATGCAGGCCGCCCAGCAGCAGGCAGCCAAGCAGTACGGCAAGGCCGAGGCGACGCACGGCCAAATTGAGCATTCCAGGTATCGCCACTGCGAACACCCATCCAGACCAGTCGAAAGCAGCGATGGTGCGGCTTGCCGGGGGAAAAGACAATGGCACCTTACAATCACGGTGCACTTGAAAAAGCGTAGGAGGTTACGATCATCGAGCCAGGAAAAGTCCGACTTCCTTTGCTCGATGACTTCATTCACGATAGCCGCACTCCATCGGCCGCAGGCGTCCGTCACCGCGGTTTGACAAGCCATCACCCCGCTGACTAGGGTTATTGGATCCAATCATCGCAATCATCGAGGCAGACTCCGCGTGGCCGAGAAAACCAGATTCCTCAGCTCCGTGCTGGGTAACGAGCAGGTGCCAGCACACCTGGCCCGCAGCGTGATCGAAGAGCGTCTGCGCAGCGCCATTGTCGATGGCCGGCTGCCTCCTGGCACTGCCTTGCGCCAGCAGGAGCTCGCTGGCCTGTTCGGGGTCAGCCGCATGCCGGTACGCGAGGCGCTGCGCCAGCTCGAGGCGCAATCACTGCTCAAGGTGGTGATGCACAAGGGCGCCGTGGTCGCACCGCTGATCGACGAGGATGCCGTCGACACCTACGGCCTGCGCGTTCTGCTCGAGACAGAAGCGCTGCGCCAGTCGATTCCCCACCTGGACGCAAGCGACATCGCCCTCGCTCGCAGCTATATCCAGCAACTGGAAAACGAGACGCGCCACGCCGAGATCGGACGCCTCAACCGCCTGTTCCACATGACGCTGTACAGCAAGGCGCACAACCACAAGTTGCTGCGCATGATCGAGATCGAACTCAACGAAGAGGAGCGTTTCCTGCGCTTCCACCTGTCGTCGATGGGCCTGGGAAAGCTGACTCAGGACGACCATATCGCACTGGTGGACGCGGCCAGCGACAAGTTGGTCGACCAGGCCATCGACGTGCTGGAAAGGCACCTCAATACGGCATCCCGCACCATCAGGAACTACCTGAACAGCCAAGCCGCCAAGTGAATCACCCGCTGACACAGCCACAAGCCGTGTCAGCCATGAAGCTCCGTTACCGAACGGAGCGAAGGACAGACAGTGCACGTCCAGAAACCATCGGTAACAGAGCACTCCGGGCAACCCCCGAGAACCCGTCTCATCTGCCTTGCCTGCAGCCAGGAGCACCTGGGGCAATACCGCGCCTGGTCCCATGCCCTGAGCGACCATATCGAACTGGTAGCGGTGGATGTCAGACGCCATGCCGAATGCAGCCCGTGTAATCCGCTGCAAGGCCCCTCCGCCCTCGCCCGAACCGTGGCCAAGTACCTGCATCCCTACCTTGAAGGGCCCCATGCCCTTTTTGGTCAGCGCCTGGGCGCCCACATGGCGTTCGAGCTTGCCCAACTCGCGGAACGCGAATACCCCGAGCAGACCCGCCATTTGTTTGTTTCCAGCTGTGACAGCCCAAGGGTCGCCGAGCCTGCTGCCAGCGCGAATGCCATACGGATACCGGTGACGGTGCTCTACCCACCTGGAACACTCCCCGAAATGCTTGGCTGGCACGCCTTCATCCGGCGCGAACTGGAGCTCATCGAGCTGCCCGAGCACAGCGTCGACAAGTCATATCAAGACCAAAGACTCGTCAGAATCTTCAACACGCATCTTGGCTTGCTGGGCTTCTAAGCACGCAACTCCCCCTCTTGAGGTCCTTGTTTCCCCCGATACGCTGCCGATGACCATGGCAGCGCGAGTCGTTTGAGCCCACTCTAGTCGCGCTGCGACTGCTGATCGTCCATCCCGGGCCCGGTCGTATGCCTTCCATTTACCCGCAGAAGGAGCCCGACACCGGGGCAAGGGCCGCGTGGCGATCAGCCGCCCCTCAACAGTGGAATATCCTCGCACTCCCATTCACCAGTGCTTCGAGTGAGGCATTCACTCAACTTCGTTTTCTGATGATTAATTATCGGAAGGGGCCTGTCTTGCCAAAATAAAACATTCAAAAATGTTTTATTCGGATCACTATTAATGAAATTTTTTAAATATTAAAAATATTTCAAAAACCATTTGCGACAAACTTTAATGTTGTTCTAACTTTTATATCGCCGGCACCCACCACGGCTTGACTCCACACAAGCCAGATGAATCAAGGGGCGGCCATTATCCCTGAGACTGTTCAGCCATCGAGTATATGTCGAGGCCCGCGTTCGCCCGATGTATTTCAGAGGCTGCAACTTATCGGGAAAACATGCCAACTTTCGCACAATGGATATTACTCATGAGCACATTGAAGCGCACACTTGCCAGTCATAAAGCCACGCTCGCACGACATCCACTCTTTTCAGAAATCGACACCGTTGAAACCTTGCAACGCTTCATGGAAACCCATGTTTTCGCGGTGTGGGACTTCATGTCGCTGACCAAGCGCCTGCAACGGGAACTGACCTGCGTAAGCCTGCCCTGGCTTCCACCTGCAGACCCCGCCGCTGCCCGGCTGATCAACGAGATCGTGCTCGGCGAAGAGTCTGATGACTGCCCGCAGCACGGCCACTACAGCCACTTCGAACTGTACCTGGACGCCATGCGCGAAGTCGGCGCCAGCACCCAGGCCATCGAACGCTTCGTCCACCTGCAACAACAGGGGCTCGACTACGCCACCGCCCTGCAGCGCTGCGGCGCCAGCGAGGCAGCCAAGCACTTCGTCGTCGACACACTCGACGTGGCACTCAACGCGCCTGCCCATCGCGTGGCAGCAGCGTTCCTGCATGGCCGTGAAAGTGTCATTCCCGCAATGTTCCAGCAAATCCTCGACGAGTGGGGCATCGGCCAGGCGCAGGCCCCGACCTTCCGCTATTACCTGCAGCGCCACATCGAGGTCGACGCCGAAGATCACGGTCCGGCCGCCGAAGCGCTGCTGGCGCGCCTGGTGAACGATGACCCGCAACGTCAACACGAGGTGTACGAAGCCGCCATCGCCGCTGTCCAGAGCCGCACCGCGTTGTGGGACCGTCTGCGCGCCTCGCTGCAGGTAACCGCCAGCGAGGTCACGCCATGAATGCGCTCGAATACCGCTCCTTCGCCGACGCATGGGAGGAGCGTGCCACCATCCGCACCCGCCCGCGGCGTCGGATCGAGGACGACCAGCGGCTGATCTACCCGCTCAGCCGCCAACCATTGGTGCAAAGCGCCACGTTCCAACGGGCTTGCCCACACCTGCGTGATTTCGTGCTGGTGCAGAGCCTCTACAAGTTCATCAACGACGTGGTGATCTTCGAGACCGAGATCGTCGACCGCACGGCCCGGCGGATTGCCAAGGACCGCTTCACCGTGCGTTTTCCCTTCGCCTGTCGCTACGACGCAATGACCGTGGTGGTCGACGAGGACTACCACGCGCTGGTGGCCATGGACTTCCTGCAGCAGACCATCGCCCTGACCGGCCTCGAGCCGATCGCCCTGCCTACTGAGATCGAACTCAGCCGTGCGATCCCCACGGCACTGGCACAGGTGCCAGAAGCGCTGCGGGACGCCCTCGAGCTGATCTGCGTCGGCATCGCCGAAAACACCCTGACCGACGATGTCGCCGCCTTTGCCCGCGATGACACGGTCAAGCCCTCGGTGAAGGGGCTGATGGCCGATCACCTGCTCGACGAGGGTCGGCATTCGAGCTTCTGGGCGCGTCTGACGCGGATCTATTGGCAAGCCGCGCCGGAGGTCGATCGCCAGATGATCGCCCAGGTGCTGCCCGTGTTCCTGGGCCAGTACCTGACCAACGACATCCAGCAGGCCTTCGACTTCAACCTGATCGAGGCGTTGCCAGTCAACGAAACACTGCGCCAGTCGCTGCGCGAAGAAGTGCTCGGCCTGGCCTATCCGATCAACCACCAGCATCCGTTGCTGGGTAACATCCTGCGCTTCTTCCGCAGCAGCTCGATGCTCGAGTCGCCTTGCGTGCAGGAAGCCCTGCGCGGCTACCTGCCCTGAGGAGATCCGCATGCGACGTCTCGACATACTATTGGTCGGCCACAGCCTCGCGCTGCGCAACCTGGCCCGGATACTCGACGAGCAGGGCCACGGCACCCTGCTGGCCGGTACACCCTCGGCGCTACGCCAGGCCCTGGCCAGCCATCACTCTCTGGTTCTGGAAGACGGCAGCCTGGTGCTGTGCACCAGTGACTGGGCCCTCCTGGGGGAAACGCCGTTGCTCAGGATCCGCCTGGGCGCCAGCCACGGCGACACCCTGCCACACCTGGAACTGCTGTGCTGGTGCGCCAGTGCCACGGCTGCGCGCCTGATCAGCCGGGTATCATTGGTCGCACCCTCCTCGGGCAATGGCCAGCAACTGCGTGAAGATGCCGTGCGAGCTTTGGAGGGGCAGGTCACCCATCAGGTCGCCTGCCTCGCCCGCGATCCGCAACACCTGAGCGAAACGTGCACCGTCGAGCCTGGCCTACAGATGCGTGAGCACGGCCTGGATTGGCTGCAAACGCTGGCCTACCGTCATCCGTTCAACCGCTCCCAGCGCGCAGACCTGCTGGTATCGAGTGAAGTCGGCTTGATGGAGGGCCTGGAGCAGCCTCTGCGCCAGTACGCGCAGAAACCGGCGCTGAACCGCGATGGCCAGCGCAGCAGCTATCACGACCTGCACGCTCTCGCCGTGACCTTGCAACGGGCACTGTTGCCATTACTGCCTGATCAGGACGATCAGCCTGTGGTGGTGGGCGTGTGTCTGGCCAAGTCGCCGGCACTCTATGCCAGCGTGCTGGCGATATTGGGTTGCGGCGCAATCTACCTGCCACTGGACCCGACGACGCCCACAGAGCGTCGCCAACGTATACTGCAGGACTCCGGGGCGCGGGTACTGCTGCATGACGGCCAGCCACATGCCGGACTGGCCCTGCTGGATGTGCGCACGCTGCAGGCGGCCACTGACAGTTGCCTGCCCTCGCTGGTCCTGCGGCAAGGGACAGCAGAGCGGGCCTGCGTGGCGATCTACACCTCTGGCACCACCGGCCAACCGAAAGGCGTGTTGCTCAGCCAGCGCAACCTCACCCACTTCATCGCCTGGTATCGCGAGCATGTCGCGCTGGATGCGCACAGCCGGGTGCTGCAGTTCTCAACCATCGGCTTCGATGCCTCGCTGCTGGATATCCTGCCGACCTTCGCCTGCGGCGCGGAACTGGTCATTCCCAGCGATGACCAGCGCCGTGATCCGCAGCTACTGGTGCAACTTATCCACAGCCAGGCCGTGAGCCATGCGTTTCTGCCGCCAGCACTGCTGAGCATCCTCCCGCCTGATGAACCGCTTGGCCTGCGCCACCTGATCACCGGAGGCGATGTCTGCGAGCCCCAGGTCATCGCTCGGTACAGCGAACAATGCCGGATGCACAACATCTATGGCCCAACCGAAACCACGGTATTGGCGACTACTCGCATCTGCGCTGCCGGTGACAGTAATCGCAACCTGGGGGTGCCGATCGCCAATACTCAGGTGCTGATCCTGGACGACGATTTGCAGCCGGTCACTCAGGAGACGCCCGGAGAACTGTACATCTGCGGCCCGGGGGTCGGGCTGGGGTATCTCAACAATCCAGAACTGACCGCCGAGCGTTTCATCGCACTCGACTTGCCCGATGGCCGTTCGCTGCGTACCTACCGTACAGGTGACATTGGCAAATGGACCGCACAGGGCATCGAGCTGTGCGGGCGACGCGACAATCAAGTGAAGATCCGTGGATTTCGCGTAGAGCCGGAAGAAATCGAACACTGCCTGCGCAACAGCGGCCTGTATGCACAGATCGCGGTGGTGATCGATGCCCAGCGCCGCGTGCTGGCTTTCGCTGCGCAGCCGACAAGCCATCAGGCCGACACTGCACTGCGTCAGCATGCTGAGCGGCATCTGCCCGACTACATGCGTCCGGGGTTCTATCAGGTGTTGGAGCAGATGCCCTACACCGCTAACGGCAAGGTCGACCGCCTGGCGTTGCGGACGCTGCCACTGACGTTGCCAGCGGCACAGCGAATAGCACCCGGCACACCAACCGAGCAGCGTCTGCTGGGGCTCTGGAGTGAGCTGCTGGAACTGGACCAGGCGGATATTTCCGCCGACGACAGCTTCTTCAGCCTGGGCGGACATTCGATCCTGCTGTCGAGGCTGCTGCTGGAAGTGCGCCAGGCCTTCGGCCGCGGCGTGGCGATCAATCGCTTCATCGAACAGCCGACGCTACAGCGCCTGGGTGCGTTGCTCGACGGTGACGCTGACGCACTGGACAGTTCACTCGAACGCCTGGAGCAGGACGCCAACCGTGACTTGAACCTTCAGGTACTGCCCCTGCAGGCCATGGGAGATGTGCACAAGGTCATCGTCACGGGCGCCAACAGCTTTCTCGGCGTGCATCTGGTTGAAGCACTGCTCGGCTGGGGGGCCACGGAGGTGGCGTGCCTGGTACGTAGCAACGCAACCCAGACGGCCAGTGAACGCTTCAGGCAGGCGCTGACAGACAATCAGCTGAGCCTCGATGATGAGCGCGTGCGGGTATTCGACGCGGACCTGCGCCGGCCTCGGCTGGGGTTGAGCGACGCGGACTACGACGATCTCGACTTGAACTACGGTGCACTGGTGCACAACGCCGCCCAGGTCAATCACGTACTCGACTACCAGGCCCTGGCCAGCGACAACATCGAACCGCTGTTCGAGTGCCTGCGCCTTTGCGAAGGGCGGCGCAAGAAGGTCTTCAACTTCGTCTCGACGCTCTCTGCGTGTAGCGCAATGGACAGCGACGGCCGCGTGCTGGAGCAAGGCCCCGTGTCGACTCCGCCGATCTACATCCGCAACGGCTACAACCTGAGCAAATGGGTCGGCGAACGTATTCTCCAGCGGGCGCGTGAAGCAGGGGTACGGGTAAATCTGTTCCGCCCCGGCAATATCAGCTTCGACAGCCGCAATGGCGTATGCCAGCCCCAGCGCAATCGCTTGATGCTGATGCTCAAGGGCTCACTGCAGCTGGGCCAAGTACCACGACTGGAGATCGATTTCGACCTCATGCCGGTGGACTTCCTTGCCCGCTTCATCGCCTTCCACAGCAGCAGGCACCACCCCGCGCAATGCGTCTTCAACCTGCACAACCCCGAACCGCTGCGTTGGCAAGACTACCTGGCCGCGTTCCGCGAGCAGGGCCACCACTTCGAGCTGGTCGAGGTGGAGCAGTGGCAAGGCCAGTTGAGTCGGGTAGATCGCGACAACGCGCTGTTCGATGTCCTGGGCTTTTACCTCGACGGCTTCGAGGAAGACATCGGCGATATCTCCAGCATCGAGCACGGTAATGCCCGCGAGGGTGTTCGGCGCATGGGCGGCTGCTACCCCGCCAAGGACCCGCAGTTGCTGCGTCGCGGCTGCCGCTACCTGAGCGCTATCGGCTTTCTCTGATCCCTTCGATTCATCCACAACAGGAGCAACATCGCATGCAAACACTCAAACCCGACACGCTGATCCGTAATCCACAAGGCTGCCTGGTGGTATCCAGCGTGGACATTGCAGCTCCGGCGGAGGCGGTATGGAACATCGTTGGCAACTTCGCTGGCTTCCCGGTGTTCATCCCCGCTTTGGCCCACATCGACATGACTGGGAGCGGCGTACGTTCGGTGCGCAAGAAACTGTTCAAGGACGGCAATGTGGTCATCGAGCAGTTGAACTCGCGAGACGAGCAGACAATGCAGATGACATGGAGCCTGATCTACACCAGCCTGAATATCGGCAACCTGTGGGCTGCGATGCAGGTCGAGGCGCTGGATGCGCATCGCAGCCGTGCGGTCTGGACTATCCAGGCCGAACCTTGGGAAGGCGGCCCGGAGGCATTGCCAGGCTTCCAGGCATTTCTCCAGGGCTTTGCCGATGAGGCGATGGCGAACGTGCGCAATCTGCTGAGCTGAAGGCGGATAACCCAGGCCGCTGTTGTGGGAAGTGCGCTGACCACAGCAGCGGTTTTTCATGGACGCCAGAAAGACAAAACCCCTACCTGCTCACGCAGATAGGGGTTTTGCGAAATGAATCTTGACGATGACCTACTCTCACATGGGGAAACCCCACACTACCATCGGCGATGCATCGTTTCACTGCTGAGTTCGGGATGGGATCAGGTGGTTCCAATGCTCTATGGTCGTCAAGAAATTCTGTGTGCTGGCCCGTCTCAAGGACGTGCCTGCGAATCTCTGTACTCTCTACTTAAAGACAAAACCCCTACCTGCTCGCGCAGATAGGGGTTTTGCGAAATGAATCTTGACGATGACCTACTCTCACATGGGGAAACCCCACACTACCATCGGCGATGCATCGTTTCACTGCTGAGTTCG
>Ga0308171_1000735_pt1 | contig 58500 bp, 51 predicted proteins | sample PhyGR1_FD_202135 | JGI IMG/M metagenome (GOLD analysis project Ga0308171, IMG submission 202135) | Phyllosphere microbial communities from UC Gill Tract Community Farm, Albany, California, United States - DLSLSG.R1 | ecosystem: Host-associated > Plants > Phyllosphere > Unclassified | place: USA... | reverse complement strand
AACAGCTGGGGGCAGAAGCTGCGCGAGGTGTTCGACAGCATCGAGGGCCCGGAATGGGCCGGTGGCGCCACCGAGGTGCCGATCTGCGTGGACCCCACGCGCAGCCGGCCGATCCGCAAGATCACCAATCCCCGCGACAAGCTGATCTGACCTGGCCCGGCCGGTGCCGCGCACCGGACCGACCGCGCCGCACGCCACATGCCCCGCATCGTCTTCTCGCACGCCAACAGCTTCCCGGCCAGCACCTACCGCGTGCTCTTCGCCGAGCTGCGGCGGCGCGGCTTCGAGGTCAGCGCCGTGGAGCAGTTCGGCCACGACGAACGCTACCCCGTCACCAACAACTGGCCGCGCCTGGTGCAGCAGCTGGCCGACTTCGCCGAGGGCGAGCAGCAGCGCACGGGCGAGCCTGCCTTCCTGGTCGGGCATTCGCTGGGCGGCTTTCTCAGCGTGATGGCGGCGGCGCGCCACCCGCACCTGGCGCGGGCGGTGGTGCTGCTCGATTCCCCGCTGCTGAGCGGCTGGCGCGCCAGCGCGCTCCAGGTCGCCAAGCGCACGCAACTCGTGGGTTCGGTGTCGCCCGGCAAGATCAGCCGGGCGCGGCGCAACAGCTGGGCCAGCAGCGACGAGGCGTTCGAGCATTTCCGTCGCAAGAAGGCCTTTGCCCAGTGGGACGAACAGGTGCTGCGCGACTACGTCACCCACGCGCTGCGCGACGAGGGCGGCCAGCGCCTGCTGGCGTTCGACCGGGCGGTGGAGACCGCGATCTACAACACCATCCCGCACGACCTGGACCGCCTCCTGCGCAGCCACCCGCTGCGCTGCCCGGCGGCCTTCATCGGCGGCCTGGCATCGCAGGAGATGCGCCAGGTCGGCATGGCGATGACCCGCCGCATCACCCAGGGCCGCATCGCACTGGTGGATGGCAGCCACCTCTTTCCCATGGAGCAGCCCATCGTCACGGCCGCCGCCATCGAGGCCGCGCTGCTGAACCTGGCGGCGGTGGCGCGGAACGCCCCGCCGGGCTGACGCTGCCGGCGCGGCGGGACATACGCCGATCGTGAGCGGCTTGCAGGCAGCAGTCGCCTCTGCCCAGCCGGCGCATCCTCTACACTGCATCATCGTTACAGTGTGATACGCCGATGACCGCCTTTGCGATGCCCGCCCTCGCCTTCGTGCTGCCTGTCCGGGCGTGCCCCCTGTCCACGGGGCGCATCGCCCCAGGCAAGCGCTCTGCTGCACGGGCGGCCCGTGCTCCGGGCGGAGGCGCCGCATGAAGCGGCAGCCCACCGCTGCCCGCATCACCGATGCGCTGCTGGACGCCCAGCCCTGGCGGGCCGACCCGCTGGCGGACGACACCATCGCCCGCATCCTGGCGCCGCAGGCGGCAGGTAGCGGCTCGTCGGGAGCGCCCTGGGAGCGCATCGCCTGCGTCAACCAGCTCTTCGCCACCTGGACCGACAACGCCTCGCTCGCCGGCTGGCAGGCGCCCTCGAGTACGCCGCCGGACATCGCCCAGGCGCTGCAGTCGTACCTGCAGGCGGGCCAGGCGCTGCCGCCCTGGGCCGACGCGGAGCGGGTGGAGCGGGCCGAGACGCTCTTCATGGACCACGGCGCGCTCTCGTGCGTGCTGCTTTTTTGTTCGAGCCTGCCGGAGTGCTACGTGATTCCCGATCTGGCCAGCGTGCTGCACGTGGCGGGCGAGCTGGAGCAGCACACCGAGCACCGCATCCGGTCGACCGCGGCCATGATCTTCCCCGTGATGATGCACGGCGGCCTGACGCGGGCGGACGGCGCCGGCGTGGCCCAGGTGCTGAAGGTGCGACTGATCCACGCCACCATCCGCCACCTGATCCTGCGCGGCGCGCCGGTGCCGGGGCGGCCCGTCGGCGAGGTGCCGCCGCTCGAGCGTCCTGCCGATGCGGGCCTCTACCAGACGCTCTACACCCACGGCTGGCACGTGGGGCGCGATGGTCTGCCCTGCAACCAGGCCGAGCTGGCGTACACACTGCTTACCTTCGGCTACGTGTTTCTGCGCAGCCTGCGCCGCTTGGGGCTGGCCTTCACGACGGCCGACGAGGAGGCCTACCTGCACGCATGGAACGTGGTCGGCCACGTGCTGGGCATCGACGATTCGCTGATGGCCCACACCATGGACGAGGCCGCCGACCTGCTGGAGCGCCTGCAGGCCCGGGGACGCGCCCAGGTGACGCAGCCGGACGCCCGCCCCGCCCTGGCCGCCGCCCTCATGACGACCATGGAGCAGGCCATTCCGTGGCGCGTCGCCCGCCCCTTTCCCCGCCTGATGACGCGCTACCTGTGCGGCCGCGCCACGTCCGCCGAGCTGGCGCTGAACCGGCAGCGCACGCCCTGGCCTTCATGGCTGCTGTTCTGGACGCTGCTCGGCGCGTGCCGCCTGGTGGACACCGTGGCGCGATGGATCTGGCCGCAGTTTTCCCTGTCGCGCAGCTTCACGCGGGTGCTGGGCTACCACCTGCTGGTCAAGGTGCTGATGGACCAGACCCGTCCGCTCAAGCTGCCCGCCCAGGTGCTGCATCAGCTGGGACGGTGCGTGTCGGGCTGGAGCGACGACCCGCGAGCCCCCCGGTGGCTCAATCGGCTCGAGGACCGATTGACGACCACCGGCTCCTGGTTGTGGGCGGGCACGCACGGGACCGGCGGCACGCCGGCCGCTGCCTCCGGCATGCCTCGCTGACCGACGGACCGACCATCCAGCCGATCGGCCCCGCTCCGCCCCGCCATGCCGTCGCCGCTTCGCAGCGTCCTCCCCGCCGCACCCATCGCCGGTGCCCGGCCCAGCCCTCGTGCCGGATCGGCACCATGGGTGGCCGGCGCGTCATGGGCGGGCCGGATCGGGTGGATGCTGGTGCTCCTGTGGGCACTGTTGTGCGGCCCCGGCGCCCTGGCCCAGCCGGTGCTGGAGCTGCCGCCCGGTGCCGCGCCGACCAGCGCCTGGCCCTATCTCTCGATGCGGTCCGACCCGACGCGCGAACTCACCGTGGACGACGTCATGCGCCAGCCCGGAGCCTTCGGCGCCGTCACCACGCCGGCCGGCTCGCTCGGGGTGCGCACCGATGCGGTCTGGCTGCGCCTGGCGCTGCGCGTGCCGGCGGGGCCTGCCGGCAGCCCGGCGTCGCGGACAGTCAATATCGACTATCCGCTGCTGCACGAAATCGACGTCTATCTGGTGCGCGACGGCGCCGTGCGCCAGCACGCCGCGCTAGGCAACCTGCAGCCGCTGGCGGGGCGGACACTGCACTGGCGTACGCCGGCGCTGGACCTGGAGCTCGCCCCCGGGGCGGAACACGAACTGTTCATCCGCCTGCGCACCGGCGGCGGCATGATCGCGCCCATCACCATCGGCGAGAAGCACATGCTCTACCCGCTGGCCCTGCGCGAGCAGATGCTGCAAGGCCTGTTCGCCGGACTGGCGGCCTGCCTGATCGTCTACAGCCTCGCGCAGTGGATCACGCTGCGCCAGCGCCTGTTCGGCTACTACGCCGTGCTGGTGACGGGCAGTGCCGGCTTCTCGCTGCAGTTCTTCGGCGTGGGCGGGCAGTTTTTGTGGCCAGGCCATCTGTGGATGGAGCAGCACATCGGCGTGCTGCTCAGCAGTGCGGCCGCCACCGCGTCGTTTCTCTTCATGGGCCACGTGCTCCAGCAACTGCAGCCGGGCTCGCGCATCCTGCGCGTCATGCGGGCGGGCGCCTGCGTCACGGCCGCCTGCGCGGTGGCCTTTCTGCTGGACATCCTCACCACGCGGGGCGCGATGATGGTGCTGAGCGTGCTCGGCCCGCTGCCGTCCATCATCAGCGTGCCGGCCGCGCTGCGGCTGGTGGCCCGGCGCGACCCGCTGGGCGGCACGCTGCTCACCGCCTGGGGCATCTACCTGCTCGGCGCGATCGCCCTGGGCCTGCTGGTGCAGGGCCGGCTGCCGGCCACTAGCTGGACGATGCACCTCTTTCAGATCAGCTCGGCCGTCGACATGCTGCTCTTCATGCGCATGCTGGGGTTGCGCACGGCGGAGCTTCGGCACGAAGCCGCGCGCGCCCAGCACGAACGAGACGCCATGCGCTCGCTCGCGCACAGCGACCCGCTGACCGATCTGCCCAACCGGCGCGGCCTCGACATCGCCCTGCACGCCGCGCTGCCCAAGTCGCGCGCGGGCGGCCTGCTGGCGGTGTACGTGCTCGATCTGGACGGCTTCAAGCCGGTGAACGACCGCTACGGCCATGACGTCGGCGACCAGCTGCTGGTCGCGGTGACGGCGCGGCTGCGCGAGCACCTGCGCCATGCCGACACCGTGGCACGCATCGGCGGCGACGAGTTCGTGGTCATGGCCGGGGAACTGTCCGACCCCGAGCAGGCGCACGAGCTGGGCCACAAGCTGCTGGGCGCCTTCCGTCAGCCGTTCATCGTGGGCACGCATGAGATCCGGGTGGGCCTGACCATCGGCTATGCGCTGGCGCCGACCGACGCGCACGACGCGGCCACGCTCATCAAGCTGGCCGACGCCGCGATGTACCACGGCAAGCAGAGTGGCCGGTTCTGCGTGCGCCGCAACACCGGCGATCTGGCGCTGTCGTCGAGCTGACGCCTCAGGGTCGGTGGCGAGCGCAGAGGCCTGCCGGCGGCTGCCCGTGCCGCGCCCTCGCCCGGAAGGTCAGTCCACCCAGGCCACCGCCCCGCTCCAGGCCGTCCATAGCACGATCACGCCGAAGACGATGCGGTAGTAGGCGAACGGCACAAAGCTGTGCGTGCTGATGTAGCGCAGCAGCCAGCGCACGCAAACCAGCGCGCTGATGAAGGCGAAAACCAGGCCGGTGAGAAACATGGGCGCATCGGCCCAGGCGAGCAGATGGCGTTCCTTGACGAGGCTGTAGACCCCCGCGCCGATCAGCGTGGGAATGGCCAGAAAGAACGAGAAGTCGGTCGCGGCCTTGCGGGAGAGGCCCAGCAGCATGCCGCCGATGATGGTGGCGCCGCTGCGGCTGGTGCCGGGCACCATGGCCAGGCATTGCACCAGGCCCACCTTGAGCGCGTCCAGTGGCGTCATGTCGTCCACCGAATCCACGCGGATGGCGGTGCGAGGGCGCTTTTCGGCCCAGAGGATGATGAAGCCGCCGATGATGAACGTGCTGGCCACCACCGTGGGCGTGAACAGATGGGCCTTGATGGCCTTGCCCACCAGCAGCGCCAGCACCACCGCCGGCAGGAAGCCGATCAGCACGTTGAGCGCGAAACGCTGAGCCTGCCGCTGCGTGGGCAGCGCGACCAGCGTGGCGCGGATCTTCTGCCAGTAGACGAGGATCACCGCGAAGATCGCGCCCGTCTGGATGGCGATGTCGAAGACCTTGGCCTTTTCGTCGTCGAAGCCGAGCAGCGCGCCGGCGAGGATGAGGTGGCCCGTCGAGGACACGGGAAGAAACTCGGTCAAGCCTTCGACCACGCCCATGACGGCGGCCTTCAGCAGCAAAACAATGTCCACGGAGATCTCTGCGTCAGTTCCAAAGCCCGGAATTATGTGCGCAGGGCATGACGGCGCCGTGCACGGGCCGCATTCATCGCCCCATGCACTGCTGGCAGTGCTGGCGCGGCTGGCACCGCTGCGCTGCGGTTCGCGCCGCCGCCCTGCGGATTCGTCTCACGGCGATGGCGCGCGCGCCGGCCGCGGCCGACAGTGCGCTGGCGCCCCAGCGTTCAGGGGCATGCAAAGGACCCGTCACCATGCTCCTCGATCTCGTCATGCATCGCCCCCAGGCGTTGGCGGTCGCCCTCCGTGGCACGCCCGGGTGGGTGTGGCTGCTGCTGGCCGCACTGGTGGCCTGGGGACTGTCGCAGCTGCGGCCGCGCAGTGTCGGCCTGGCGCGGTCAGTGGCGCTGCCGCCGGCCATGGCAGGGCTTGGCGCCTGGGGCGTGGTGTCGGTCGGGCGCGCTGGCGGCATGGTCTGGCTGCCGCTGGCGGTGTGGCTGGCCATGGCCGCCGCCACCGGCGGCCTGCTGCGGTGGCTTCGCCCCGATGCACCGGCCGGCACGCGATATGAACGCACGGCGCGGCGCTTCCATCTGCCCGGCAGCACCGCGCCACTGCTGCTGATTCTGGCGCTGTTCGGTCTGAAATATGCCGTGGGGCTGGAGACGGCGCTGGGCGCCCGGCACGGCGCCGGCTTCGTGCTGGCCGTGGCTGCCGCCTATGGCGTGGGCATCGGTTGCTTCCTCGCACGGGTGGTGCGGCTCTGGAGCTTGGCGCTGGCCGCAACCGGACGGTCCGGGGCGCCTGCATGGCAAGACATGCGTTCGATCGTGCAACGATGACGCGGCCCGCCCGCCGACCCGTCAACCTGTAGCCCTGCGGAGCTGCCGATTCGCTCACTCCGCCAGCCCCCAAAATCATGGCCCCGGGATCGCCACCCTCCATCGCCGCCGGCCACCCATCCCCCACCGACCCCCAGTACCCCATGCAGCCGCAAACCCGATCCGAACTCCTGCGCCATGGCGCGCTCGTGGTGGCCTGCTCCGTGCTCATCGCCACGGGCCTGACCCTCGTGGGCCACGCGCGGCTGGATGAGAACCTGGTCTATTCGCTGTCCATCGGCCTGTGCAGCTGGCTCAGCATCGACCTCTCGCGGCTGTGGTTCTCGCGCCGCCGCGCCATTCCCTGGCCCGGCGGCGGGCGCGGGTTGCAAGGCTGGCTGCTGGTGGCCGCCGGCTCCGTGTTCGGGTACTGCGTCGGCATGGCGGTGGGCAGCTGGTACAGCGGCCGCCCGCTGCAGTTGACCCACTTCGCCTCGCCGCTCATGCTGAGCTCTCCGCTGGTCATCACCCTCCTCGCCAGCGTCGCCCTGTCCTTCTTTTTCTACAGCCAGGGCAAGGCGCGGTTCCTCATCGCCAGTGTGGCCCAGGCGCAGCGCGACGCCGCCGAAGCCCGGCTGGCGCTGCTGCAGTCGCAACTGGAGCCGCACATGCTGTTCAACACGCTGGCCAATCTGCGCGTGCTGGTGGCCAGCGACCCCCGGCGCGCCCAGGCAATGCTGGACCACCTCATCGATTACCTGCGGGCCACGCTCGGCGCCTCCCGCGTCACGCTGCATCCGCTGGCCGACGAGTTCGCCCGACTGGGCGACTACCTGGAGCTGATGGCCGTCCGCATGGGGCCGCGCCTGGCTTTCACACTCGAGTTGCCCGCCGCGTTGCGGACCGTGCCGGTGCCGCCGCTGCTGCTGCAGCCGCTGGTGGAAAACGCCATCCGCCACGGGCTGGAGCCGGTGCTGGCGGGTGGCTGCATCACCGTGCGCGCCCGGCTGATCGATGCCGCTGCCGATCTGCCGCAGCGGCTGGAGCTGACCGTGCAGGACGATGGCGCCGGCCTGCCGCCGGGCTGGACGGCGCCAGCCGAGGGCACGCCGACCGCCGCTGGCGGCGCGTTCGGCCTGGTGCAGGTGCGCGAGCGCCTGGCAACGCTCTACGGAACGCACGCCACTATCGAATTAATAGCACCAAGTGCAGGTGGAACCAGCGCTACCGTCGTGTTTCCCTTGAAACCACTGACCCCGCCGCCATCACAGGACCTACCGCCATGCCAGATCGACCACCCCGTGCGCTGATCGCAGAGGACGAACCCTTGCTGGCCGAGGCGCTGCGCCAGGAGCTGGCGAGCGCGTGGCCCGAGCTGCAAGTGGTGGCGAGCGTGGGCGACGGCCATTCCGCCGTACGCGAGGCGCTGGCGCGGCGACCCGACGTGCTGTTCTTCGACATCCGCATGCCGGGCCAGGACGGGCTGGACGCGGCCCACGCGTTGGCCGACGCATGGCCCGAAGGTGCGCCCTTCCCCGCCCTGGTCTTCGTGACCGCCTACGACCAGTACGCCGTGCAGGCGTTCGAGGCGCAGGCCATCGACTACGTGCTGAAGCCCATACAGCCCCAGCGCCTGCTGCGCACCGTGCAACGCCTGCAGAGCGCCCTGCCAGCCACCGCCCCGCCGGCCTTGCCGGAAGCCGGCGAGCGCCACGATGCGGCAGACGCCACCTTGCAGGCGGTGCTGGCGCAACTGCGCGCGCTCACGGCGCTGCCCCTGGCGCAGGCCGGGGCAGCGCCCCTGCCGCGTGCAGGCGAGCCGCTGCAGATGCTCCAGGCCGGGGTGGGCGCGCAGATCCATCTGGTGCCGGTACAGGACGTGGTGTATTTCGAAGCGGCGGACAAATACGTGCGCGTGCTCACCGCCTCGCGGGAATATCTGGTGCGCACGCCGCTCAAGGAACTGGCGGCGCAGCTGGACGCGCAGCAGTTCTGGCAAATCCACCGTGGCACGGTGGTGCGGGCCGACGCCATCGCCGCCGCGCTGCGCGACGAATCAGGGCGCCTGCAACTGCAACTGCGCGCCCGTCCGGAGCGGCTGGCGGTGAGCCGGCTCTACGCGCATTTGTTCAAGGCCATGTAGAGGCCTGGGCGAGCCCACGGCTGCCGCGCGACCGCGAGGAAGCCCCTGCCATCGCGAAAGGCTCGCTCGTCATTCAACCTTGCTTGCGACGCATGCCCGCAGCGGCGAACAGGAACAGCGCCGCCAGTGCCGCCAGGCTCCAGGGTTGCAGGCCTGGTACCGGCCGCTTGTCGCCCGTCGAGGGCAGAACGGCAGCCGGATCGCAAGCCAGCGTGGCCGTCGCAGCCGCTGGCGACTGGCCTGCCGAGGTCGTGAAGTCCGTGCCTGGGTTGATCGTGTTGGTCACGGGCTGGCCTGCTCCGGTGCAGGCAGTCCGCCCGGCAGAGCTCGCCGGCCAGGCTACCGCCACCTGGATGGTGCAGCCGGCAGCCGGCAAGGTCGCACCCGAGAGAGCCAGGCTGGTGCTGCCCGCGGAGCCGGTGAGGGTGCCCCCCGTGCAGGTGGACTGGGGCGTGCCCGCCAGTTGCAACGGACTGGGCAACTGGTCTTGCACGTTCAGGCCCGTCACGGGCGCGGCAGGTTGCGCGGCGCCCTGCGAGTCGGTATAGCCGCTGTTGTTTCTCACCGTGATCATGAGATTGGCCGTGCCGCCCAACGCGACGGTGCTCTGGTCGAACGCCTTTTCGATGCTGGGTGCGGGGCTGCAGGCACCGCCCGGCGCCACGGCGTTCAAGAAGGCGGCAGCGATCTTGTTCTGGTTGCCGGGATAGTTCGGCCCGTCGAACATGCTGACATCACGGCTGTTGAACAAGCAGGCGCCTCTTGCCGTGCCGCTGGCATCGATATACGACTCGACCGTAGGCACCACCAACGTGGACGCAGAACCCGCTGTGACGTCGTTGGCCCCCACCGGATGGTTCTGCGGGGTGTAGAGCGTGTTGTTGATGGGCGCGCCGGAGAATGCCCCGTAGAAGTGCCCACCCAGGGGATTCAAACCGGTGAAGGCAGCACTGTAGATACTGCGGGTGTTGAGCACCTGCGGCTCCAAAAACCCTCCGCCAGAGGCCGATTCGGTCAATGTCCAGTTGGACTTGGCCGCCTGGAAAGCGGGCCCGAAGGACTGTCGTTCGTCGAAGTGGAAGAACGCCCTGGCCGCGCGGTTTTGCATGCCGCTGCTGATGACGCTGATCGCCTGCGCGTTCGCTGAGTTGTAGACCGTGCAGGTGGCGACGATGTCGTAGGGCCCGGCGGCGGGCGACAGGTCGGCCGCCGTCAACGGGCTGGCGTTGTCGTTGAGCTTGCCGGCCAGGGCCGTCACGGTGTGCGTGGCGCTCTGATTCATGAACTCGGTGATGCAGTTGCTGGTCATCTGCACGGCGTCGCCCGCCGTCTCGGACGTCGTCAGCACCAGAATCCTGGCCGCATGGGCTTGGCCGGTGGCCACTGAGAGCAATATGAAGGCACTCATGCCCACCAAATGCGCGATTTGATTTTTCACATAGGGGTTTTGCATCCGGCGCAGCATATTTGCCAAATCACACTTGTCAGCAAATTTAACAATCGTTGACGAATGTATGATAGCCGTCAGCCGAGGCCGAGGTCTGCGCTGAAGCGCGGCTCGGAGCAGGCGAATTCATCGCTACCAGAGCGCCCCCGTCCCGCATACTGCCTGGCCTGGCCAGGCCAACGTCTGGCGTTCCCCCGATCGACGCCAGGCAGCCCTTGACCCGGCACCGGCGGGTCAGTTTCCGTACAACCAAGGAACGTCGAGCAGCCGCCGCCCCGCCCAGCGCAGCGCCGCGTCGCGCGCCCAGCGCACAGGGCCCACGGCGTGGAAGATGCGCCCATTGCGGCGCGACCGCTCCTGCACCCGGGCCACCCGCTGCCAGCGCTGGCCGGCGTAGTGGCGCAGGCGGTCGGCCATGGGCAGGCCGCTCATGCCGATGGCCTGCTGTAGGGCGGCCGCGTCTTCGATGGCCATGCCGGCGCCCTGGGCCAGATAGGGCCGCATGGGGTGCGCGGCATCGCCCAGCAGCGCCACGCGGCCACGGGCCATGTCGAGCGGGCCGCGCACGGGCGGGCGGTCGGACAAGGGCCACAGGCGCCAACCCGTGCCGGCCTGCGGCACGGTGCGCACCAGGTCCTGCAGCGCCGCGCAGGTGCCCGCCAGGGCCGACTCCAGGTCGGCCGCGTTGGCGCCATGGTCCCAGCCGTCGAGGTCGGCCGGGGGCACGCCGTGGCGGATGGCCACCACGTTCATCCACTCGCCCCGGCGCAGCGGGTACTGCACCACATGCAGCCGAGGGCCCAGCCAGGCGGTGACCTGGGCCGTGCGCAGCGCAGCGGGCAAGTCCGCCTGCCGCACCACGGCGCGGTAGGCCAGGTGGCCCGCGCTGCGGGTGGGCGCCTCCCCCAGCAGGCCTGCGCGGATGCGGCTGCGCAGTCCGTCCGCGCCGATCAGCGCATCGCCCATGGCGGTGCGCCCGCCGGCCAATGTGATCGCTACCTGGCGGCCGTCATCGCGATACCCGGCGACGGCGTCTCCCAGGCTCCACTGCACGGACTGACACTGCGCCGAGTCGAGCAGCAGCCCGTGCAGATCGGCGCGGTGGATGGTGGCGTACGCCGCGCCGTAGCGGGCGGCGATGTCGGCGCCCAGCGGCATGGCGGCCAGTTCCCTCCCACTCAGGGCGCTGCGCACCTGCAGCCGCTCGGGGAAGGCGGCGACGGCCTGCAGCGCGCCCTGCAGGCCCCAGTCCCGCAGCCGCCGCACCACGTTCGGCCCGAGCTGCACGCCGGCGCCGACTTCGGCGAACGCCTCGGCCCGCTCGAAAATGTGTACTTCGCACCCTGCGCGGGACGCTCCGATGGCCGCCGCGAGGCCACCGATTCCGCCGCCCGCAATCAACACCACCGGCTTTTCTTGCTGCATGCCGCCATTGTGCTGGCACGCCGGCAGCCGGCCACGTCCTGGGTCAAACACCGGTGGCACCGCGCCGCGTCTGCTTCAGAGGCATCAGGCGGTGGATGCCATGGCGGCTTCCAGGGCTTGCGCCGGCCCGGGCCGGCCGAACAGGTAGCCCTGAAAGCCGTTGCAGCCGTGGAGCTTGAGGAACGACAGCTGCCCGGCCGTCTCCACGCCCTCGGCCACCACGTTCAGGTCCAGGCTGTCGGCCAGCGCCAGGATGGTGCGCACGATGGCGGCATCGTTGGGATCGGTCAGCACGTCGCGCACGAAGCCCTGGTCGATCTTGACCTGGTCGAGCGGCAGGCGCTTGAGGTAGCTGAGCGACGAATAACCGGTGCCGAAGTCGTCCAGGGAAAAGCCGACGCCTTCGCTCTTGAGCTGGCTCATGCGGCCGATCGTGTCCTCGATGTCGCCCAGCAGCATGCTTTCGGTGAGCTCGAGCTTCAGGCGGCGCGGCTCGGCGCCGGTATCGCGCAGCACGTCCAGCACCTCGCCCACGAAGCCGGGCTGGCGGAACTGCCGCGCGCTGACGTTGACCGAGACGGTGAGATGGCGCGTATCGGCATGGCGCGACCAGCGCACCAGCTGCTCGCACGCGGACTTGAGCACGAACCGGCCCAGCGGCAGGATCAGCCCGGTCTGCTCGGCCAGCGGAATGAAATCCACCGGGCTGATCATCCCGCGCTCGGGGTGGGGCCAGCGCACCAGCGCCTCGGCGCCGCAGATGCGCGTGCGGCCGTCCACGATGGGCTGGTAGTGCACGCACAGCTCGCCCCGCGCCAGGCCCTGCCGCAGGTCGGCCTCCAGGTGCGAGCGGGCGTTGGCGTGCGCCTGCATGTTCGGGTCGAAGAAACGCTGCGTGTTGCGCCCGGCGGCCTTGGCCTGGTACATGGCCAGGTCGGCACGCTTGAGCAGCTCGTCGACGCTGCAGGGCTGGTCGCCGAACAAGGTGATGCCGATGCTGGGCGTGCTGAAGTGCTGCTGGGCGCCCAGCGCGAACGGCTCGTTCAGGCAGACCAGCAGCCGCTCGGCCAGCTGCTCGGCCTGCGCCGCGGCTTCGGTGGTGGAGGGATCGAGATCCTCCAGCATGACGACGAACTCGTCGCCGCCGAAGCGAGCCACCGTGTCGGTGGCGCCCACGCAGCCCACCAGCCGCTGCGCGACCTGCGCGAGCAGGCGGTCGCCCATGTCGTGGCCCAGGGTGTCGTTGAGGTCCTTGAAGTTGTCCAGATCGATGAACAGCAGCGCGCCGGGCCGGCCATGGCGCTGGGACGCGGCCGTGGCCCGCTGCAGCCGGTCGAGCAGCAAGCGGCGGTTGGGCAGGCTGGTGAGCGCGTCGTAGAAGGCCAGCCGTTCGATCTCCTGCTCGGCGCGCTTGCGGTCGGTGATGTCGCGGCACACGCCCAGCAGGCCGGTGACGCGGCCCTGTGCATCGCGGATGGGGGTCTTGATGGTTTCGAAGCAGCAGGTGCCGCCGTCGGCCAGCGTGAGATCTTCCTCGACCACGAGCGGGTGCCACGCCGCCATGGCCCGCGCGTCCAGCTCGCGCATGCGGAGCGCTTCGGCAGGCGGCCACAAGGTGTCGTCGGTCTGGCCGACGATGTCGCGCTCGGGCCGGCCGATCCAGCGCTCGAAGGCCGGGTTGGCCAGCAGGTAGCGGCCGTCGGCATCCTTGAGCGACACCATGTCGGGGATCGAGTTCACCAGCACGGCCAGGCGCCCCCTCTGCTGGTCCAGCTCGGAGGCCAGGCGGCGCTGGGCGGTGAGGTCGTAGGCAAAACTGACCACCGCCACCACGCCGCCGTCGGGGCCGAATTCCGGCGCGAAAGTGGTGTGGCGGAACTGCGGGCCGTCGGCATAGTCGATGCGGTTTTCGAACACCGCCGTGTGCCCCGCCAACGCGCGCTGCAAGTGCGGCATGGCCTGGGCCAGCACCACCGGGGGCAGCACGTCGCCCAGCAACTGCCCTTCGAGCGCGCCGACATCGGTGCCGAGCCACTGGGCCTGCAAGGGGTTCACGTAGAGCAGCCGCAGGTCGGAGCCGATGCGGGCCACCCCGCCGGGCAGGTTGCGCAGGAGCCCGTCGAGCTGCGCGCCGCGACGGCGGGCGAGTCGTTCGTGTTCCCGCTGCTCGGTCACGTCCGTCGCCACGCCGTCCCAGATGACCCGGCCGTCGGGCAGCGGGCGCGGCGACGAACTCATGCGGATCCAGCGCACCTGCCCATCCGTGCGCACCACCCGCACCACGTTGTCGCTCACCCGCATCAACTGGAAGGATTCCTCCTCCACCCGGTCGTTCAGCACGCGGTCGCCCGCCTGGATCCGGTCGTAGAGCAGGGCCGGGTCGCGCAGCGCATCCTCGGCGCGCACGCCCACCAGCCGCTCCACCGCCTCGCCCATGTAGACGAAACGGCGCCGGCCGTCGTGGTCGCGCAGCAACTGGTAGGTCACGCTGTCGGGCAGATTGCGGCCCAGCAGGTGCAGCCGCATTTCGCTGTCGCGCAACTGGGCCTCGATTTCGCGGGCGCGCAGGAAGGGCTGGCGGATGCCCGAGGTGTACATGGCCTGGAACAGCAGCGCATAGGCCACTACGCGCAGGCCATGGGACACCAGCTCCGCCGCCTGCGGCCAGCCGCTGGAGGGCAGCAGGGCCACGAGCTGGGCCAGCCCCAGCACGGCGGCCGACCAGGCCATCCCCCGGTCGCGGCCGGCGCCCGGCAGGTGGCGCCCGCGCCAGAGCATGAGCGCCGCCGCTACCAGGCACGCCGTGCTCAGCCACTGCAAGCCCAGGCCATAGCCCGGCTCCGAAGCCAACGCGAGGCGGGCGGGCAGCGGTCCCGCTCCCAGCCACGCCAGTACCAGGGCCAGCACGCACGCGCCTGCCGCCCACAGCGTGCCCCGCCCGCGCATGCGCAGGCCGAACGCATACATCGACCACGCCAGGCTCTCTACCAACCGGGCGCACAGTCCGTAGAAGGCCGACATGTCCTGCGGGCCAGCCGGCGCCGGCGAGGCGGTGAACGCCTGCAGCAGCATGGCGTGAAGGAAATTGGCGACTGCCGCTACGGCGATCCCTGCGGCCAGAAGATGCACCCGCCGGTCCGGCTCCGGCTCGAGGGTGTGCAGCGACAGGGCCACCGACATGAACCCCAGCAGCACCACGACGAGGTCGAAAAAAAGCTCCAGGCCCGCCAGGCCGCCGGCGCCCCACCCCGGGAGCCGGAGCATGTTCGCCAGCAGGAACGCCAACGCGCAGACGATGGCCACCACGGTCACCGCCGGTGCCTGGAGCCAGTGCGAGACGGACAGCCGCGGCGGCAACGGAGCGGGCGACCGGTGGGGCGGTTCACTCATGCGGGGACGATGCGGGCCGGCGAATACATGTCGACACAAGTGTATAGACGCTCGTGCAGGACCGTCTATCGACAAAAACGTGCGGCCGGCGCCGACCGTAAGCCTCCGACTATCGGCCGCGGGGCGGGCTCATCGGCGCCCCACCGCACGCGCCCGCGTCAGCTCAACAGCTGCCGCAGCACATAAGGCAGGATGCCGCCGGCGCGGTAGTAATCGACCTCGATGGGCGTGTCGATGCGCAGGGTGACCACCACCTCCTGCCGGGATCCGTCGGCGCGGTGGATCACTAACCGGGCATCGCTTTGTGGCGTCAGCGCCGCATCGGGCAGCACGTCGATCACTTCGTCGCCCTGCAGGCCGAGCGACTGCCAGGAATCGTCGCCACGGAACTGCAGCGGCAGCACCCCCATGCCGACCAGGTTCGACCGGTGGATGCGCTCGAAGCTGCGTGCAACGACTGCCTTGATGCCCAGCAGCTGCGTGCCCTTGGCCGCCCAGTCGCGGCTGGAGCCGGTGCCGTATTCCTCGCCGGCGAAGATCACGGTGGGCGTTTCATGCGCGATGTACTGCATGGCGGCATCGAAGATGAACATCTTGCTGCCCTGCAGCGGCCCCTCGTTCTGGAACAGGGTGACGCCGCCCTCCTCACGCGATCCGTCCGGCAGCGGCGGAATCATCAGGTTCTTGATGCGCACGTTGGCGAAGGTGCCGCGCATCATCACGTCGTGGTTGCCGCGCCGCGCACCGTAGCTGTTGAAGTCGGCCTTCAGCACGCCGTGCTGCAGCAGCCATTGGCCGGCCGGGGACGTTTCCTTGATGGAACCGGCGGGGGAAATATGGTCGGTGGTGATCGAGTCGCCGAACAGCGCCATGATGCGCGCGCCCTGCACGGTTTCACCACCTTTTTGGCCTTCCGCGCTCGATCCATCTGGGCCTTCCGCTATCGGATCGATAGCAAACTGGGCAAAGAACGGCGGCTCGGCGATATAGGTGCTGGCGGGCCAGACATAGGTGTCGCCCGTCACGCCCAGGATGTTGTTCCAGAGCGCGCCGGGCTCGGTCTTGACCTTGGCATAGTTCGCCTTGAACGCCTTGCCGTTCATGGCGTACTTCATGAGTTCGTGCACTTCGTCGCTCGACGGCCAGATGTCGCCCAGGTACACCTCGCGCCCGCCCCGGCCCCGGCCGACCGGCTCGGTCATCAGGTCGCGCAGCACCGTGCCCGCGATGGCATAGGCCACCACCAGCGGCGGGCTGGCCAGGAAGTTGGCCTTGATGTTGGGATGGATGCGCGCCTCGAAGTTGCGATTGCCCGACAGCACGGCCGCGCACACCAGGTCATTGCCGGCGATGGCCTCGTTCAGTTCCGGCGCGAGATCGCCCGCGTTGCCGATGCAGGTGGTGCAGCCGTAGCCTGCCAGGGCGAAGCCGAGCTTTTCCAGGTATGGCATCAGGCCGGTCTCGGTCAGGTATTCGGTGACGATCCGCGAACCCGGCGCGAGCGACGTCTTGATGTGCGGCTGCACCTTCAGGCCCGCCTCGACGGCCTTCTTGGCCAACAGGCCCGCGGCCAGCAGCACGCTGGGATTGGACGTATTGGTGCAACTGGTGATGGCGGCGATCAGCACGTCGCCGTTGCCGATGGTCGTGTCCGCCCCCTTCACCGGCACCTTCGCGCCGGCTTGGGATCGCTGCACCGCGAGCTTGGGCTTGTTCTGCTCCATTTCCACCAGGAAGCGCGGTCCGCCCTCTGGCGCGGGCTTCTCCTGCGGCGGGCGCGGCTGGGCTTCTTCGCCCCGGCGGTGGATGTGGTGCCGGGTGTGCAGCAGCTCGGCCGGGCGGTTGAATCCGTTCTCGGCGGGGGGCTTCGAGAAGAGCGAGGCGAATTGGCTGGCGACCTGCCCCAGCTCGATCCGGTCCTGCGGGCGCTTGGGGCCAGCCAGGCTGGGCGTGACGTCGCCCAGGTCCAGGCGGACCACCTGCGAGTAGTCGATGTCGCCGGCCTGTGGCACGCCGAAGAGGCCTTGCGCCCTGAAATAGCCCTCGAAGGCTTCGATCTCGGCGCGGGTGCGGCCGGTGCCTTTGAAATAGTCGATGGTCTTTTCGTCGACCGGGAAGAAACCCATGGTCGCGCCGTATTCGGGCGCCATATTGCCAATGGTCGCCCGGTCGGGAAGCGACAGCGTGCGCGTGCCCTCCCCGAAGAATTCGACGAACTTGCCCACCACCTTGTGGCGGCGCAGGATTTCCGTCACGGTCAGCACCAGGTCGGTGGCCGTGACGCCTTCGCGCAGCCGCCCCGTCAATTCGAAACCGACGACGTCGGGCGTCAGGAAATAGACCGGCTGGCCCAGCATGGCCGCCTCGGCCTCGATACCGCCCACGCCCCACGCCACCACGCCAATACCGTTGATCATGGTGGTATGGCTGTCGGTGCCGACCAGCGTGTCGGGGTAATGAATGCCGTCCCGGGTTTTATGCACTCCTCGGGCCAGATACTCGAGGTTGACCTGGTGAACGATGCCGAATCCGGGCGGCACCACGCCGAAGGTCGCGAAAGCCTGCATGCCCCATTTCATGAATTCGTAACGTTCACGGTTGCGTTGGAACTCGAGCTTCATATTGAGATCGAGCGCGTTTTTGGTGCCGTAGTAGTCGACCATGACCGAATGGTCCACCACCAGATCCACCGGAACGAGCGGCTCGATCTTCTTGGGGTTCTTTCCCAGCCGCTGGGCCGCGCTGCGCATCGCCGCCAAATCGGCCAGCAAGGGCACGCCGGTGAAATCCTGCAGTACCACCCGAGAAACCACGAAGGGAATCTCTTCGGTGCGGGCCGCATTCGGCTGCCAGTGCGCCAGCTGATGCACATGCTCGGCCGTCACCTTGCGTCCATCGCAATTGCGCAATACCGATTCGAGCACGATGCGAAGCGACACCGGCAGCCGAGCCACCGATGGGAACTGCTCCGCCAGGGCCGGCAGCGAATAGAACTGGCCCTGTCTGCCCCCTGCCGTGGTAAATGATTGCAACGTCGAAGAAAACGGATGCGTGAATGAAGGACTCGTGGGCATGGGGGGCTCCTGTGGACAAATAAAGTTCGCGGTGTCGGGGGGTGCTTTCGAAACAGGCTTTCGCAGGTCAAGCGCCATTTCGATCGGCCCAGCCAGCCGTTTTCCATGTGTTGCCGGAGCCTGCTGCCCCGCATGAAACGACGGACCGCAGCGGTCTCTCCGTAGCAGTCCTCTGCCCGTTCACGCCTGGGCGTCTGCACGTCGAAACCTGGCAGCGACGCCGAATCAATGGAACACCGCGTTCCATTGTGAGACGATTTCCCGCTGCCTGCTGTCAGTGCGCGCCGCGCGCTTCACTCACGGGCGGCGGTACCGTCGACGAGGCCAAAAAAAACCCGCCGGAGGGGCGGGTTCGATTTTTTCAACACGAAAGCGTGCCAGACACGATCCAAAGTGGGAGGGCCCCAGAGAGCACCCGACCGGCCATTCGTGCCATTTTCATCAGATGGCGAATTTCTCGCGGCTTTCGTTCTGGATCCACTTTGGAGCCTTGCCCCGACCGGTCCAGGTCTGGCCGGTGGCGGGATTGCGGTATTTGGGAGCGACCTTCGTGCCGCTGGTGGATGCACGGGTGGACGAGCGGCCCGAAGGAAAAACGTCTTGCGCCGTCAGGCCATATTCAGCGATCAAGCTACGAACCTGGGTCACCGCATCGGACAATTCACGGCGGCGGGCTTCGCTGATTTGTTGCTCCAGGGCTTCGCGTTGCTTGAGCAGATCTTTATAGCTGGTGGTCATGGTGTGATGTGCGACACAGATGAAGGAAGGCCGCATTATAGGAATGTTTTACGTCTCTCAATAGTTTGCTGCCCCGGGCACGGCGGAAAATCTGCGACGGAATGAGAGAAACGCTGCCGGGAGGCGCCACCACAGGGCGGAATTTGGAGAATGAACGCGCCCCATCCCACACGGCATGCAGGATAAACCCGCGATTGCAACCGCCATCGGTTTCCCTTGCCTGCTTTTCTCTCCCTAGTATTTACGTTTCGCAATTCTGGTATCGATGGTCGCCAGGACAAGCGCCATGGACGGATGGACGAGGACCGGTCGCACGGCACGCGCCCGCAAGCGCCCGATACCCGAAATGGATCCACGCCCACCCACGCGGCGACGCCCGCTCGCGCAAAATCACCCACTTCGATGAGCAAGTGGATATCCGATGGCGATTTACTGTATTGGCGACGTGCAAGGATGCGATGGCGCGCTGCAAAGACTGGTGGACCGGGTGGGCTTCTCACCCAGCCGGGACACGCTTTATCTGCTGGGAGACCTGGTGAATCGAGGACCGGCGTCGGCCGCGGTGCTGCGTCGCTGCATGCAATGGGGCGACAGCGCACGCGCCCTGCTCGGCAACCACGATCTGCACCTGCTGGCGGCCGCGAACGGGGTACGCGCACCGTCGCGCAGGGATACGCTGGCGGATGTCCTTCACGCGCCCGACCGGGATGGCCTGCTCGACTGGCTGCGGCGGCAACCGCTGGCGCGCACGTGGACGCTGGCGGGCGAACCACTGCTGATGGTGCATGCCGGTGTGCTGCCGCAATGGACTGCGCAGGACGCGCTCGCCTATGCCGGGGAGGTGCAGTCGGTACTGTGCAGTCCGCAGTGGCCGGACTTTCTGCGGGGCATGTACGGCAACACGCCTGCGCGGTGGAGTAACGACCTGCATGGGCGCGACCGCCTGCGCGTCATCGTGAATGCCCTCACGCGCCTGCGGTTCTGCACCCCCGATGGAACCATGGATTTCGACAGCACCGAATCGGCCGCGGAGCCACCCCAGGGCCTGGTGCCCTGGTTCGAGGCGCCCGGAAGGCGCACCGAGGGCACACTGATCGCATTCGGTCACTGGTCCACGCTGGGATGGTTGAACCGCCCCCGGCTCCTGGGGCTGGACACGGGCTGCGTCTGGGGTGGATGCCTGAGCGCCGTACGGTTTGGCGCGACCCTGGCCGAGCGGGAGCACCTGCATGTGGACTGCGAGGCAGCGCAGGAACCGGGTTGAGCCTGCCACCAGCCCATGAAGAACGACGCCCCTGCGCTTGCCGCAGCGGGGAAAGCAGCCGTCGAGCCTAGAACCCGTCGCGAATCGGCGGACCCGCCGGCAGCGGGCGGACCCGCAGGCGAGACGCGCCAGCCTCAGCCGCTCAGGACGATGGCTCGGAGGCTTCGGTCTGCAACGCCGGAGCCACCGGCTCGACCGCGCCCGGCACCGGCGCCTTGAACAGCGCAGCCACCTTGCGGCGGGGCTTGATGTTCGCGGAAATCCCGCTGCGTGCGGGCTGCGCCTTGGCGGCGGCTTCCCAGCCCGGAGCGCCTTCGCCCGCGTTGGTCGGCTGGTAGGGCTTGTCGAAGAACGGGTCGCGGGGCGTAGCGGACTGGCGATAGGTACGCGACTCGCGTCGCTCGCGGCCACCGCTGGCGGCGGCCTGCTCTTCCTCGCGCCAGGCGCGACGGCCATCGTTGAAACGGCCGGAGGGACGCTCCGCCTCGAATTCGATCGGCTCGAGGTCGATCTTCTTCTTGATCAGTTTCTCGATGTCGCCCACCAGGCGCGCATCACTGCTGGACACCAGCGTCACCGCGAGCCCCGAAGCACCGGCGCGGCCCGTGCGGCCGATGCGGTGCACGTAGTCTTCCGCGTTGAAGGGGACGTCGAAGTTGAAGACCGCCGGCACGTCCTTGATGTCGAGGCCGCGGGCAGCGACGTCGGTGCAGACCAGCAGGTCGACTTCGCCCTTCTTGAAGGCTTCCAGCGCCTTCAGACGCTCGTCCTGGCTCTTGTCGCCATGCAGCGCGGCCGTCTTCAAACCCTCGCGCTCCAGCGACCGCGCCAGCCGGGCGCAGCCGAGTTTGCTGTTCACGAAGATGAAGGCCTGTCGAACGCCCCGGTCCTTCAGCACCTTGTGGATGGCACGCCGCTTGTCGTCGTCGGATGCGGAATAGAAGCGCTGCTCCACCGTCGAAGCAGTTTCGTTCGGCCGGGCGACCTCGATGGTGATCGGGTCTTGCAGGTAGCTGCTGGCCAGGCGCTTGATCTCGGGCGAGAAGGTGGCCGAGAACAGCAGCGTGGTGCGTTGCTTGGGCAGGTACGACAGGATGCGCTGCAGATCGGGCAGGAAGCCGATGTCGAGCATGCGGTCGGCCTCGTCGAGCACCACGTACTCGACCTGGTTCAGAACGGCGTTCTTGGCCTCGATGTGATCGAGCAGCCGGCCTGGTGTGGCCACCAGCACCTCGACGCCTTTTTTCAGCTCGAGGGTCTGCGGCTTCATGTCCATGCCGCCGAAGACCACGGTGCTGCGCAGCTTGGTGTGCTTGGCGTAGAGGGCGATCTGCTGAGCGACCTGATCGGCCAGCTCGCGTGTGGGCAGCAGCACCAGGGCTCGCACGGGGTGCCGGGCGGGAGATGTGGAGCTGTTTTCGTGCTTCATCAACCGCTGCAGCAGCGGCAGGGAGAAGGCGGCCGTCTTGCCGGTGCCCGTCTGGGCGGCGCCCATCACGTCCTTGCCGGTGAGCACGACGGGAATGGCCTGCGCCTGGATCGGCGTCATGGACTCGTAGCCCATGTCGGCCACGGCACGCGCCAGCGGCTCGGCCAGCGATAGATTGGAAAAGGAACTTGTCATTTGAGCCTTCTATTGTCGCACCAGGGCGCCGCAAGGCCATTTTTTCGATGTGAAGCGCCCTCACAGCAGGCGTGGGCGCCAGGCCTGTGTCGCAGGACCGCTACACTTTTAATAGTGCCATGCCCAGTAGCGACGGGCGCGAGAGGCCGTTTCGACGCTGATTCCGACGAATCTGCGGCGAAGACGGCCTGGCTCACAGAGACCGGGCCGAGAAGGTGTCGCAGCCCTTGACGCTGCCGTTTTGCAAGCCATTCTGGAACCAGCGCTGCCGCTGCGCGCTGGACCCGTGGGTGAAGCTGTCGGGCACCACCGCACCGCCGCTGGCGCGCTGCAGCGCATCGTCGCCGATCTTTGCGGCCGCGTTCATGGCTTCCTCCACGTCGCCTTGCTCGAGGATGTGCCGCGCGTTCTGGGCATGGTGGGCCCAGACGCCGGCGAAGCAGTCGGCCTGCAACTCCAGGCGCACCGACAGCTGGTTGTATTCGGTCTGGCTGACGCGTCCACGCATCTGGTCCACCTTGCCGCTGATGCCCAGCAGGTTCTGGACATGGTGCCCGACCTCGTGAGCCACGACATAGGCCTGTGCGAAATCACCCGGCGCGCCCAGCTGGGTCTTGAGCGTGCGGTAGAAACTCAAATCGATGTAGACCTTCTGATCGGCCGGGCAGTAGAAGGGGCCCATCGCGGCCTGACCCGTGCCGCAGGCGGTGGGCGTGCGGCCATCGAACAATACGAGCCGAGGCTGCGCATACTGGCTGCCGCCCTTGGCAAAGAGCTCGCCCCAGACGTCTTCGGTATCGGCCAGCACGGTGGAGACGAACCGTGCCATGGAGTCGTCGGCGGGCGGGCGCTGGGCGGGCGCCTGCTGGACTTGCGCCGGCGCCCCGCCGCCGCTCAGCATGCCCAGCAGGGTGAGCGGATTGATGCCGAAGATCCACCCACCGACCAAGGCGACAACGATGGTGCCGATGCCGATGCCGCGCCCTCCAAAGACGGGGAACCCACCGCCTCCGCCCGCGCCACGGCGATCCTCGACATTGTCGGACTCGCGGTTGCCTTCCCATTTCATGCCCACTCTCCCTAGCGCCTGCGGCGCACCATGTACAGGACGCGGATGTTAAATCCCACCGCCGCAGAACTCACCGCGTCATGCGCGCCTCGGCACGAGTTGACGAACTGATGACATTGAACTTGCTAGCAGTGGGGCGGTGGTGCCACAGCGTGAACGCCCACCGGCCGCCGGCTCATCGCGCCATGTTGGTGGGATGCAAATCGGCAGTCGAGCTGACCTGCACCGGCTGGGCGGCCTGCCGTGCCGAGGCCTGCTCCACCTGCCCGCTGACGACCACGCCTACTGCAGCCAGTTGGATGGCGATGACCACCGCGCCTATTCCAATGACCCACGACTTCATGGACGAGACGGGTGCGTTGTCAGGGCGCTGGCTGGGGTGCAGGTGAATGGTGGGCATCGCTGTTTCTCTGTAGAGATAAGTGGTGCACCGATGCTAGAAGCCGCCCCGGAGCGACGGATGAAGCAGTCGACTGAGCCGCTTGTAGGACTGACTCGGAAGCTGCCATCACCGCACCGAGTACTTATTTCTGCCGTGCAAGGCCCGTGAAAACAAAAATGCCCGTCGTATCGCAAGACGGGCATCCAACGGATATAGAAACCTCGCGACGCGAGATGCCATCAGTGCGGCCATCGCACTGCTCTACGATGGACGCTAATGGAGCGGCATGGTCGGAGAGACCATGTCGACCCTGCCGCTTGGAATCAGTTGCGAGTCGCCCGGGCAAATGGCGAGCGCCCCGCAAAATAGGGCGCCAACTCGTCGGCCAACGCTCGGAGCTGCGCGTCTTCCCGAAAGCCCCAGGCATGCTCCAGTTGCTCCACCGCATAACGGCGGTCACCCAGCATCATGGCCGCACTCACACAGCGCCCATGCGCCGCCATGCGCAGCAAAAATGCATCCATGGACCGCGCCGGCCAGTAAGCCATGCCGCAACGCGCTCCATCGAGCGCAGTATCGACCCGGGGCGCGGCCGCCACGGCGTGGGCTTCGGCATCGTGGCGGGCAGTGAATGAAGTGGACGGATGAGTAGCGAGCATGATGGCGTCCTCTGAGGCAGTCGATTCAACGGGTACCGAAGCCGTCCCGGCCATCACCGTATGGACGAGCGAGACTGGGATGGCACCGATGTATCCAGATGCTATGAGTGCAACCCGAGCCGAGTCCTGCGAAAACCGAGGCGTACGCCGTAGGACTCGGCCTCAAGCGTGACGATGTCGTTCGGCAGCGGTCACGCCTTGGGCAGGGTGACGCCCACCTGGCCCTGGTACTTTCCGCCGCGGTCCTTGTAGCTCACCTCGCAGACCTCGTCGCTTTCGAAAAACAGGACCTGCGCACAGCCCTCGCCGGCATAGATACGCGCGGGCAGCGGCGTGGTGTTGCTGAACTCCAGGGTCACATACCCTTCCCATTCCGGCTCGAAGGGCGTCACGTTGACGATGATGCCGCAGCGGGCATACGTGCTCTTGCCCAGGCAAATCGTCAGCACGTTACGCGGGATGCGGAAATATTCCACAGTGCGCGCCAGCGCAAAACTGTTGGGCGGGATGATGCAGCTGTCGCCATGAAAATCGACGAAGCTCTTCTCGTCGAAATTCTTCGGGTCCACCACCGTGCTGTGGATGTTAGTGAAAACCTTGAATTCAGGCGCGCACCGAATATCGTAGCCATAGCTGCTGGTGCCGTAGCTGATGATCTTGCGCCCGTCCTGTTCGCGGATCTGGCCGGGCTCGAACGGCTCGATCATTCCGTTTTGCTCTGCCATGCGGCGGATCCACTTGTCGCTCTTGATGCTCATTGGGTTACTCCTGTCCCGCATTCTAGGGAGCCTCTGTTCAGGCTGAGCCGAAAGTCTTCGGTGCAGGCTGGGGCGCACTGCAAGGCGGAGCGCGCCGCCTGCGTGGCGCGTGCGTAGATCAGCCCTATGCGCCGCTTCCCCGTGCGCTAGATGCCGCGGTATGCCTTCCGTTGGCGAGCCCATCACATCCGATTGGGAAAGTGGATGTGCATGTCGATGAAGCCGGGAGCGACGATGCGGTCCGGCCCATGCGTCACCGGCACGCCTGCGAAGCGCGGCGCCAGCGACCGCCACGAGCCGGCATCTTCCACGCGCTATCGGCCCTGCGGGTCCAGCCGGAGCGCCATGAGGCTGTCAGGGTCGAATTTGGCCAAGCCTTGAGAAGCAAGCGCAGCAAGGAAGATCGACAAATTCCATGGGTGAACCCCATAAGCCCAGAAGACAGGACCGGAGGCTGGGGACCCCGCCCACGGCGGCGATTCTCAACGAAATGCACGTGCCTGGGCGGCCGCTTGCCCACTCATCTGACGAGTGTGGCCGCTGGTCCACCGCCACTGGCCCGCTAACACGGCCCGCGATAGCATTTCGCAAAACAGCTTTCGACCCATGTCTCGATCACACACCAACTGTCGACCCAGATCCGCTTGGGGCTTCACAGCCATCGAGTTGATGGTGGTCATTGCCATCATCGCCATCCTCACCGCCTTGGCCGCCCCGAGTTTTCGACCCATCATCGAGAAATGGCGCATCAGAGACGCTGCCGACAATTTCACTTCGACGATGTACCTTGCCAAGACAGAAGCCATCAAACGGGGAGGCAGAGTGGTGGTGGAAAAAAATCCGTTGACCACGCAGGACTGCCCCAATGCCACGGACATCGCGGACTGGGGCTGCGGCTGGTTTGTGTATGTTGACGTCAATCGAAACGACAAGTTCGACGCTGCAACAGACGTGGTTCTTCAAAAGTCACCACCGCTCAAAGCATTGAATTTCACCACCAGGCCGGCGAAGAAAGCCTACGTCATTGACCGCTGGGGCAAAGCCGGCGCTATAGGCGCGGGCAGTAGTTTTCTTATCTCCCCTGTCCCTGCGGGGGTCAGCTCACCCTATGTCACTACGCTTTGCGTGTCCTCGGGAGGAAGAGCTCTGCGGCTTGACGGAGATGTCGTATGTCCATGAACTCTTTGCGGCGCCAAACTGGCATGACGTTGATCGAATCCTTGATCGCGATCGTAGTGATGGCACTTGGGATTTTGGGCATCGTGGGAATTCAGATGCGCACGCTGGTGGAGACTCAGACCAGCAACAGTCGAGCGCAGGCCATCAGGTTGATCGACAACCTGAGCGAACGCGTAAGGTTAAACCCTAGCGCCAGTACCGCTTCCGTCAACGCCAACTACATCACGGCCTTCGGTGATACGCCCGCCAGCACCAGCTGTTCGACCGGCTGCACTGCGGCAAATCTTGCGGCCTATGACCGTGGAGCGTGGAAGCGCTTGGTGCAATCCACCCTGCCACTGGGGGACGCCGCGGTTTTCTTCGCTGCAGACGAGACCGATACCGGCAATCGCAGGCAACTGGGCGTCATGGTCAGTTGGAGAGAGAACGAGAAAGTACGGGCAACGGATTCTGCCGCCGACACGGCGGCCTACAAGCAGCCTTTTACCGTGACGGGCGCGAGCAATGTGTCATGCCCCGCCAACCGAATTTGCCACCTGCAATACATCCCGCTGGCCAATCGATGCCTTCCTTACCTGTTGTCGGGCTCCGCCGACCCCAACTTTTTCTGTCCGCAATGAGCCCCGCCCGCTTTCCGCATTCACGGTCGCTCAGAAGCAGCGCCCAACGCGGTATCACGCTGATCGAGCTGATGGTGGGCATCACCATCGGCCTTCTGACCGTTGCGGTGGCCATGGGAGCGCTCGTCGTGTCACGCGGCGCTTCAGGGACCATTTCCGACGCCACCCAGATGCAGCAGCAGGCCGCTTATGCATTTCGCCTGATAGGGCAGCAACTCCGCCAAGCGGGATCGGTACGGCTCAATCTCGCCGCCACTCAAGCAGCACCTACCACCATCTCGCCCGAGGAGGTGGTGGCGTTCGAAACCAGCTTCGATAAGGCGAACAGTACCGTCTCGGGCCTCGATAGCCCCAACGGCACGCAATTCAAACTCTCCGTCGCCTACCAAAATTATCAGGAAGCCACCTTCCCCTCGTCTGCCTCGGCCTCTCTATTCAGAAACTGCTTAGGGGAAGAAGGCACCACAACCGTTGTACAAAGCCAATTTACATTGCGAAGCGGCACATTGTTTTGCGCGGGCACAGGTGTTCCTCAACCAGTTATCAGGAATGTTCAGGATTTCCAAGTCTGGTATTTTCTACAGGCCAATGCGGACGTAGGCAATCCCACTATTCAGCGTGTCAACGCGGCCGGCGTAGGTACCAACTGGGCAAGGGTCTTTGCGGTGGAAGTGTGTCTCGACCTTTTCGGTGACGAGACCGTGGATATTCCTGCCGCTTCGACATACCAGGACTGCGGCAACAACGCAGTCAGTTTCAACAAAAAGCTGCACATGGTGTTTCGCAATATCTACCAGATACGCAGCCAAGGTACGGCAGGTTGAAATCCATGTCCTCAAAAAATCATAGCAAGGCCCAGCAAGGCGTTTCGCTGATTATCGTCATCGTGTTGATCATGTTGTCGATGCTGGTGGCGCTGTGGGCCTCTCGATCGGCGCTCTTCAACGAACTGATCGTGGGCAATGACGCAGATTACCAACGCGCCTTCGAAGCCGCCCAGGCAATGATCCAGGACGCGGAGATGGACATTCAAGGCACCAAGGCGGATGGCAGCGCCTGCACCCCCGTATCAGGCCAGCCACGTGTTTGCCGGGTACCCGATGGCGTCAACACCGTATGGTTTGTGGATGAAGACCGCGAAGTGGGCGATCTGATTGCCGTATTGAAAGCCCAGCCAACGGGCTGCCTGAACGGCATTTGCGCGAAGCGAACGGGGCCACAGGATTTCTGGAACGACCCCACCACGCTGCAGGCGATGACGGCGAGCAACGTGGGCGCACGGTACGGCCAATACACAGGTGCTTCGGTTGGGAGCACGAGCAGCCAATCCAGTAATGCCATCTTGAACCGAACAGCCGCCGGCACCGGCGCATGGTACTGGGTCGAAGTGATGCCTTACGATCCGAATGCAGGCAATTCAGGCTTGATCACCAACGGCTCAAAGATGCTTGCCCTGAATCTGAAACCTTATGTGGTTTACCGGATAACAGCCATAGCGCGCGGTTTGAAACCCAGCACCCAGGCAGTGATTCAGACGACATACGCCCGCCAGAAGACCAAGAATTGAGAGATCAGCATGCAAAATACATTACTGGTACGCACCGTGATCGGAAGCCTGGTAACAGGAATGGGAGCCGCTTTACCTGCCGCTGCTGCACCGTTGGACCTGGCCCAATATCCGGCAGGCTCTGCTTCACGGCAGCCTCCTCCGAACGTGATTGTCTCGGTGGACAACTCCGGCAGTATGGGCACCAGCGGCATCAACGCGCTGAAGGCAGCGTTGAAGGATACCTTCGCCCCCGCCAACCTCCCAGACGGCAGCATCCGGCTGGCCTACCAGTCCATGTGGAACTGCAATACCATTCCGAGCAGCCATAATAACTGCGCCAGCGGAGGAGTTTCATGGAACACCATGCGCGAACTCAAGGGCAGCACCTCGGTGACTGAACCAAGTCAGCGAGGACAGTTCTTTCGCTGGATCGACACACTCGTTGCCGGCAATGGAACCCCATCGCATGCCATGATGCGCAATGCGGGGGAATATCTTCGAACGACCGGCGCTTCAAGCCCCTGGAACGCGGAGCCTGGTACCGTCGACAACTCCCCTCAGACGTGCCGCCGGTCGTACCATATTCTGATGACGGACGGCGGATGGAACAACACGCAATCCAATAATATCGGCAATGCAGACGGCCGAAATTGGACCTTTCCCGACAATACCAGCTACGACGCATCTTCGGATCAGACCAAGATTTACAGTGATCCTTGGGGTTTTGCAACGAAGTGGGGCCCAACCAACAAGAACGATCCACTGCCGACACTGTCGGACATGGCCTTTCATTACTGGGCAACCGACTTGCAGCCCGGCATTTCGAACGGCTTGACACCACTGGTGAGAAAGGCGGGAGACGAGGTGTTCACCAATGGCGGAAGGTCCGTGACCATCAGCGAATACTGGAACCCCAAGAACAATCCTGCTAACTGGCAGAACATGGTCACTTACACCATCGGATACAACTCCGCCGCCAACTGGCCATCCACCGGCACCAATCCGATCTTCAACGTGTCCGAAGGCATGTATGGAGGAGATTTTGCGGCAGCGATCGTTGGCAACAAGGTCTGGAGAGACCCTCTGACCACCAACGAAACCGGTCGGCAGGAAGAACTGTGGCACATGGCCATCAACAGCCGCGGCAAATTTTATCCAGCCAGGACTTCGGAAGATCTTAAAAATGCCTTCAACGAAATCGTCGGAGGCATTGTCAACGACAACAGCAAGCCCATCACGGGCTATGCCGGATCCGGCACGACCAATATCCGTGCCGATCTTGCCGAATACGTTTCCGGCTACGAGGCTGAGAAATGGAACGGCTATGTTTATTCCAACGTCGTTGCAAAAACATCAGGAGCCAAGTCGGCCAACCCTGCATGGGGCATCATCAGTGGCCAAAACCCACCGAAAGACCGAAAAACCACCGCGGACAAACTCGACGAGCTGACCATTCTCAGCGCTCGAGTCATCCTCACGACGAACGATTCCACAGGTGCCGTGGTGCCCTTCGAGTGGGATGTCGGTGTCGGCAAGCTGAGCGCGGCGCAAAAGGCCATTTTCGATTCGTCCGACAATCGGGGAGAAGACCGCGTCAACTTCTTGCGCGGTGACCGAACCAAAGAAGGCAACACGGCCGCAAGGCCATTCAGAGAGCGAGCATCACGGCAAGGGGACATCGTCAATTCAGCCCTCTGGTACGTGAAGGGCGCGGTCAGCAACTTCAGTCTTCCGGGATACACGTCGTTCCTGGCGGCCCAGACAACGCGCATTCCCATGGTCTATGTGGGGGGTAACGATGGAATGCTGCATGGGTTCTCCGCCATCGATGGCACTGAAAAGATCGCGTACGTCCCCAAGGGCGTGATGAAGACACTGCCCCTGCTGACCAACCCCAATTACGCTCACCACTACTATGTCGACGGATCTCCGTTCACCGGTGACGTGGATGTCGGCAGTACCACGCCCGATTGGCGCACGCTGCTGGTCGGAAGCCTGGGGGCAGGCGGCAAGGGCTATTTCGTGATGGACGTGACCAAGCCAGGCACCACCGACAATTCCATCGCATCCAACTTCACCACCAATGCGACAGACCGTGCAAACGTGGTGGTGATGGACAAGACCCTCAACAGAACCGATGCTGTCGCAGCCAGCTCCGACGAAGCAGACCTTGGCCACATCTTCGCCACTCCGGTGGTGGACGAGGCCAATCCAGCCAAGGTCACCCAAATCGCCAAGCTGAACAATGGAAGGTGGGCGGTCATCATGGGGAATGGCTACAACAGTACCAACGAGCGTCCCGTGCTTTTGATCCAGTACCTGAGCGGCCCTGATCGATCGCTGAAGAAAATCATCGCGGCGTCGACCGGTACCAACGCCGTGGGCAATGGGCTCTCCGCTCCTCGTGTGGTCGACATCAATGGCGACGGCAGCCCCGATGTCGTGTACGCGGGTGATCTCAAAGGCAACATGTGGAAGTTCGACCTGCTGTCCAATAACGCAGACAACTGGGGCGTTGCGTTCTCCGGCGCCCCTTTCTATACCGCTGCCTACCAAAGTGGGGGTGTTTCCAGCGCCCAACCCATCACCGCAGCCCCGATCGTCAAGGCCAACGACCGAGGCGTGGGGGGCGTGATGGTGGCCTTCGGAACGGGTCAGAACCTGACGGAAGGCGACAGAACGGATATCTCCAAGCAGACCATCTACTCGATCCTGGACGGGACCCGCTACAAGCTGGTGAACTCCCGTCTGGCATTGGACACCTCCATCACCGTCAGCCCGGTCGGCACCGGTACCACCAATCTCGTAGCGCAGACACTCGTCGGCACTGCCATCACCGGAGACGGCAACAGTTCAGGGCGGGTGTTCTGGAAGATGAGTTCGAACACGGTGGCCTACACCGGCGCCAATGCCAAGAAAGGCTGGTATTTCAATCTTCCTGAAACCGGCGAGCGACTGTTGAAGACCATGCAGTTTTTCGACAGCAGCAACGTGCTCGAAGTGCTGACACAGGTGCCCGCATCTGGCGGCAACTCCGAGGAAGAGACCTGCTCTCCCTCCCCTCAGGAAGAAAAGCAGTTCAGAACGCTGCTGAACATCATGGATGGGCGCAAGCCAAACGTACAGGTGATGGATTTGAACGGTGACGGCATCTACAACAGCGCGGACAACCAGGACCGGGGAGTCTCGAGAATGAGCACGTCCAAGGGCGCGAAGGGCATCACCATCGGCAAGCAGATCATCAAGAGCGGAGACGATCCGTTGGCACGGCTGCCCGAGCAGGCTCTGCGCCCCAGCTGGCGCCAGATGCAATAACGGACGGGATGACAAGGCATGAAAAGACGCAATTCATCGAGCGCGGGTTTTACGCTGATCGAGGTCATGATCGTGGTTGCGATCGTGGCCATTCTTTCGGCCGTCGCTTTCCCGAGCTATCAGGAATACATACGCAGGGGACATCGCGCTGAAGCCAGGGCGACGCTGCTGCAGGGAGCTCAATGGCTCGAGCGGGTTGCCACGGCGCAAGGCACCTATCCCTTGACCAGCGCGAATGTATTCCCGGCATCGCTGCAAAGCACGCCCTCGGCCAGATACACGATCACGCTCACATCCCCCACGGGCGGCGTCGCGGCAGACAATGGACGAACCTACACGCTCACGGCGGCTCCTGCCGGTGCGCAGACGGGCGACCGGTGCGGAGACTTCACTTTGACAGAGGCTGGCATCAGAGGCGCTGCAGGGTCCACCACCAGTGCATTGGCGAGCGAATGCTGGACCAAGTGATGGGCGGTCCGTCCGCCCAAGACGACGCCTTCATGAAGGCTGCGTTGAGCCTTGCGTCCCAGGCGCTGTTCGTTTCCAACCCCAATCCACGCGTCGGCTGCATCCTCGTCTCCAGGGACGGCACGATCCTGGGCCAGGGTTCCACACAACGTGCCGGCGGGCCGCATGCCGAAGTCATGGCCTTGCGCGACGCACTGGGTGCAGGTCGAGATGTTCGAGGAGCCACGGCATACGTCACGCTGGAGCCCTGCTCGCACCAGGGCCGCACGGGGCCTTGCTGCGATGCGCTCATAGAGGCTGGGATCAGCCGAGTCGTCGCCTCCCTGACCGATCCCAATCCGCTGGTGGGCGGTCAGGGGTTCGCCCGCCTTGCGGCCGCGGGAGTGGAAGTGCTCGTCGGGTCCGGCTCTACGGAATCGCGTGAGCTGAACATCGGATTCTTCAGCCGCATGGTCCGGGGTACCCCTTGGGTTCGCATGAAAGCGGCCATGTCCCTGGATGGCGCCACGGCCCTAGCCAGTGGCGAAAGCCAGTGGATCACCTCGCCTGCGGCCCGCGTGGACGGACAGACCTGGAGAGCGCGCGCCTGCGGGGTGCTGACCGGCATCGGCACGGTGCTGGACGACGACCCTCTGCTGCACGTGCGAGACATTGCAACACCGCGGCAGCCCCATCTGGTGATCGTGGACAGTCGGCTGCAGACTCCTGCGCAAGCCAAGCTCTGGCAGGTGACAGACCGATCCGTACTGATCTATACGGCACAGGCGGAAACCGAGCGGGCGGCGCTTCTGCAAGCGCAAGGAGCGCAGGTCATCGCACTTCCCGATAGCAACGGAAAGGTGGATCTCGCCGCCATGCTCCGGGATCTTGGCCAACGCGGAATCAACGAACTCCACGTCGAAGCAGGACACAAGCTCAATGGGTCCTTGATCAGGGAGGGCCTGGTGGACGAGCTGCTGCTCTACATCGCCCCCAAGCTGATGGGCGATGGAGCGCGAGGCCTGGCCCAGTGGGGCCCCCTCCAGACGCTGAGCAAAGCCCTGACCCTGGAGTTCAAGACCATCGAGCCGGTGGGATCCGACCTCAGAGTCGTGGCGCGCATCGCCGGGCGTTCGTGCTTCGGCTGACGGACTCGTGCGTGGAGCTGCTCGTGCAGGGCGCGCGCCCACCCTGACGAACGCGCGCTGTCCGACATCGAGCCCGGTCGAACCCAGGTATACCGGCAGACTCTGTGGCTCATCGATGCGGCTTCCTATGCCTACCTGTGCTTCGTGTTTGCGGCGCCTTTGCTCCAGCGTGGCCGCTGTAGTGGTTGCCACCATCCTCTCGACTGGCTGTGGCAGCTTGCCCAAGGAGGTGGCTCGGCCGGTATCCACGGCTCTGCAGACCCCCGAGGCAACGGCCCTGGGCACGCTGCTGTCGGCAAGCGGGCCGTCCGCCGCCAAGGCTCCGACGGCTTCCGCCTTCCTCCTCCTCAACACCCCCGAAGAAGCCTTCACCAGTCGCCTCGCGCTCGTGCAGCAGGCGCAGAAGACGCTCGACCTGCAGTACTACGCCATCCACGTCGATGCCAGCAGCGAGCGGCTGCTGCGCGCCGTGGTGGGTGCCGCCCGCAGGGGCGTGCGGGTGCGCATTCTGCTCGACGACTTCCACAGCACCGGCCGCAACGCGCTGGTGATGCGCATGGCATTCGAGCCCAACATCGAGATGCGCATGTTCAACCCGGTTGCCGGATCGCGGGCATCCGCGCTGGGGCGGATGTGGGGCTCGCTCACCGATTTCGCGCGCGTGCAGCAGCGCATGCACAACAAGCTGTTCCTGGCGGACAACGCCATGGGTGTGACCGGCGGACGCAACCTGGGCGATGCGTATTTCGGCAACTCCGAGGCGGGCAACTTCGTGGACATGGACGTGCTGGCGGCCGGCCCCATCGTGCAAGAGATGTCGCGCAGCTTCGACAGCTACTGGAACAACGAACGCGCCTATCCGGTGCAGTCGCTCATCACGCGGGAAGAACTTGCCCGCATCCGCGCGCAGGTGCTGGAGGACGATGGCGGCAACGCACCGCGCATCGAGGCCAGCGGTGCGCCCGGCACGGCTGAAGCCGCGCCGGCAGCGGCGGCCAGCGGGCCGTCGAACGTGCAAGAGAACGCGCCTTCCGACCCGTCCACGGGAAGCCGCCCCCGGCCGCCCGATGGCGAGCCGCGTCCCGCGTCGGGCGGGCCGACGCCCGAGCAGCGCGAGCGCATCGCGCGCGAGCAGCCGATGGATCTGGCCCGGGCCGACTTCGTCTGGGCGCCCGCCGCGCTGATGGTGGACAAGCCGACCAAGATCCCTCTGGACGACGCGGCCGCCGGTGCCGGCGCGGCGGTGGCCAGCGTCCCGAATGCGCCAGCCGCATTTGTTGCACCGGCCGTCGCAGCGACCGCCACGGAGCCCGTCGCACCGAACGGGGCCCGCCCCACCGGGCCGTCCGCACCCCCCGGGCCCCGGGCATCATCGCGCCCCGCGTCCGCCCCACCGGCCGACACCGCGCAGGGCCGCCCCTCCGACTCCGCCGGCGGCGCCACTCCCGGCACTCCGGGCGCCGTGCCCACCGTCCCGTCGGGCGACACGGTGGTGGACGGGCTGCTTCAGCTGATGGGCGCCACCCGGTCCGAGCTGCTCGTCATCTCGCCCTACTTCGTGCCGGGCGACGACATGAAGGCCGCCTTCGCCCGGGCGCGTTCGCGCGGGGTGCGGGTGCGCATCCTCACCAACTCGCTGGCCTCCAACGACGCTCCGATCGCCCATGTCGGCTATGCCCGCCACCGCAAGGAACTGCTGGACATGGGCATCGAACTCTACGAGATGCGCAGCGAGCCCTCGGGCCTGGGTTCGGCCTTCGGCAGCTCCGGCGGCAGCGGCACGGGCGAGTCCCGCGCCATGCTGCATTCCAAGGTGATGGTGATCGACGGGCGCCTGCTGGTGATCGGCTCCATGAACCTCGACATGCGCTCGCAGTTGCAGAACACCGAGATCGCGCTGCTCATCCGCAGCCCCGAACTATCGCGCGAAGCGTCCGCCCAGATCGAGACGGCCATGCGGCGCAACGCCTGGCGGCTGGACCGCGATCCGGCCGGTCAGCTGATATGGCGCGCCCCGGAAGGCAGCGGCCTGCAGGATGCCACCCACGACCCCGACAGCAGCCTGGGCCTGCGCATGCTGCTGCGCCTGCTGGGCCCCCTCGCGCCCGACCACCTGCTCTGATCGATCGGGCAGAGACCCAGCGGACGGAGATCGGCAGGCGCCCCTGCAGCTGGTCGTCAGCGCGGCTGCTGCGCCGCCACCCAGAGGCTGATCTCGCGCTGGTCGGTCATCGTGCGGACGTGCTGGAAAGCTGCCTCGGCCTCCGGATAGCGGCGGCGCAGCAGGTTCAGCCACTGCTTGAGCCGCCCCGCCCGCTGCCGGGGCTCCAGGCCATCGCACACCAGCTGCCAAAAGAGGACGATCTGCGGCAGCAGCGCCGACCATGGCAGCGCGAACGGCTCGGCGGCCCCCGCATCGGCCGCGCGAATGGCGAGCCCCAAACCCGGGTCGGCGACGATGCCCCGCCCGAGCATCAGCGCGCCGGCGCCCGACACCTCGCGGCAGCGGAGGGCATCCTGCACCGTCCAGATCTCGCCGTTGGCCACGACAGGGATGCGCACGGCCGCCCTGATCGCCGGAATCTGTTCCCAATATGCGGGCGGCCGATAGCCGTCGGCCTTGGTGCGGGCATGCACGACCAGTTCGCAGGCGCCGCCCGCCTCCATCGCCTGGGCGCACTCGATGGCGCGGCTGGCGTCGTCATAGCCCAGGCGCATCTTGGCGGACACCGGCAGGTGGGCCGGCACGGCTCGGCGCACGGCAGCCACCAGGCCGGCGATGCGCTCGGGCTCGCGCAGCAAGGCGGCGCCGCCGCCGTGGCGGTTGACCACCTTGGCCGGGCAGCCGAAGTTCAGGTCGATCCCCTCCGGCCCCAGCTCGGCCAGGCGGGCGGCGTTCTCGGCCAGGCTCACCGGGTCGGAGCCCAGCAGCTGCGCGCGTACCGGCACGCCCGCCAGCGTGCGGCCGCCGTTCGCCAGCTCGGGGATGTAGCGCAGGAACACCTTGTCGGGCAGCAGCGTGCCCGTCACGCGGATGAATTCGGACACGCACCGGTCCACGCCGCCCACGCGCGTCAGCACGTCGCGCAGCACGAAGTCCAGCAGGCCCTCCATGGGCGCCAGCAGCAGCGTGGTCATGGCGCGGCCCGCCGGTTGCAAGCCGGGGTGGCGAAAACGCGCTTTCGATGAAAATCAGGCATCAAAAAGCCTTCCAGCGCCCTTCCATACAGCGCATGAAGCTATATTTTTCATAGCAAAAACGGTGTGAAGGCTGCAGCGCCCGCCACGGCGCCCGTCATGGCCGTGTCATCGCGGCGGTGTGCAATAGGCCGCAGTGCGCTCCGTGCCACCCCCGCCCCATGCCGCTGCTCCTGAAAACCGACAAAGCCCGCCAGGAACTCTCGCCCGGCGTCCGCACGCTGAGCCTGCGCGAGCGCTCCCTGCTGCTGTTGGCCGATGCCCGCCCGCTGGCGGAACTGCAGGCCATGTACAACGGCGTGGGGGCCGAGATCGTCGCAGAACTGCTGCGCCAGGGCTATCTGGCCGAGCCCGCCGGCGCTGAAGCCCCGGGCAGCGCGCCGGCACCCTCGCAGGCGCTGCGGTCGCTCGCCGGCACGCGCATGTACCTGTTCGACATCTGCGAGCGCATGTTCTCGCGCCGCCATGCCGAACTGGCCCAGCGCTTCCGCGACGCGCTGCGCAGCGCGCGCGACCGCGACAGCATGCTGGACGTGGGCGAGGCGCTGCTGGACGAGATCACCGTGATGGCGGGGGCGCAGCGCGCCGCGTCGGTGCGCGAGCGCATGGAGCAGTTGCTGCCGGCCTGAAGCCCGGCCCGCGCATCGGCCAAGGTCCACCGCCAACCTCCTGTCAGGCCGCAGCCAGGCGCCAGAGCGACGTCACCTCGGCCGCGCGGGCCGCGTGCAAGGGGTCGACCGCGTCCGCCGCCTTGCCGTGGCGCGGCTTCACGTCGTGCCGCTGCACCACGCGCAGGCCGCCCTGCGCGATCCATTCCAGCAACTGGGCGCGCGGGCGCAGCCCCAGGTGCTCGGCCAGGTCCGACAGGATGAGCCAGCCTTCGCCGCCCGGCGCCAGGTGGTCGGCCAGGCCAGCTAGAAAGCCGCGCAGCATGCGGCTGTCCTCGTCGTATACCGCCCGCTCGATGGGCGCGCTGGCGCGTGCCGGCACCCAGGGCGGGTTGCAGACCACCAGCGGCGCGCGGCCCTCGGGGAACAGGTCGGCGGGCAGCAGCTCGACATTGCCCGCCAGGTCCATGCGCCGCAGGTTGTCGGCCGCGCAGGCCAGCGCACGCGGATCCTGGTCGGTCGCCACCACGCGGGCCACGCCACGGCGCGCCAGCACGATGGCCAGCACGGCGGTGCCGGTGCCGATGTCGAAGGCCAGCGCCTTCGCGCCGGCCGGCAGCGGCGTCGTCGCCACCAGGTCCACGTATTCGCCCCGCACCGGCGAAAACACGCCGTAGTGCGGGTGGATGCGCGCCTCTGGGCCCAGCGCCGCGATGGGCACGCCCTTTTTGCGCCATTCGTGCGCGCCGACCAGCCCCAGCACCTCGCGCAGCGACACCACGCGCGCCTGGCCGCTGGGCGCGCCCCAGGCTTCGGTGAAGGCGGCCCGCAGATCGGGCGCACGGCGCAGCGGAATGCCGTAGTCGGCATCGACCGGGATGAGGATCTGCGACAGCGTGCGCGCCCGCTGCGCCTGCGCCTGGCGATGCAGGTGGAATGCCTGCGCGGGCTCTACCGGGGCCTGCGCCACGGTGGCCCGCGCCCGGCCACGCGCCCTGGCGCCGCCGCCCCGTGGCGCATCGGCCCGGCGGCCCAGCGCCTGCAGCAGTTGCCGGGCGTTGTGGAAGTCGCCAGCCCAGAGCAGGCCGGTGCCCTCGCAGGCCAGGCGGTACGCCTTGTCGGCCGGCAGCGTATCGTCTGCCAGCAGCACGCGCCGGGGCGCGGGCGCGCCGCTTTCAGGCTGCCAGAGCGCGCTCTGCGCCTGGCCTGAGGCGTCTTGCCAGTGGATCGTGGACGGGGTCATGCGCCAAGCCTGTGGAAGGAGGGATAAAAAAGGCCCGGCACACCGGGGCAGGTCTGCCGGGCCTGGAGCGGACCGTGTGGCGCGATCAGTTCAGCGGGCGCTTCAGGCGCACTTCCTCGATCTTCACGCCGCCCACCACGGCCGTCTTGGCAGTGGACATCTCGCGCTTGAAGCCGGCGAGTTCATGAAACCGCAGGGCGCGCTCGTTGCGCAGCGGCACCCAGGCCGTCACGTTGGTGCAGCCTTCTTCCTGCAGGCCGTCGCGCGCAGCGTCCCACAGGGCCACGCCGACGCCCTGGCTCCAGTGCGTGGGGGATGCATAGATGGCCCAGATCTCACCGGTGGTGGGACGGGACTTCTCATCGCGGGAACGGTCGAAGCCGACGAAGCCGACGATCTTGTCGCCGTCGACGGCCACTTGCACCTGGGGCTCGCAATACTCGATGGCTTCGCGCCAGTAGGCCTGGCGTTTCTCGACCGAAGACATGGATCGCAACTGGTCGTCTGGCAGCAGGCCTCGGTAGGCCTCGGTGGCGGATTGCGTGTGGATCTGGGCAATGGCTTTCGCGTCGCGGAGGGTAGCGGGACGAACCTGAATACTGGACATGGGGGAACGGAAACAGATGGGAAAAAACGAAAAGAGCGGCATTGTCGCCGCAAATGGTTTTTCACCTCAACCGCTGCGGTATGCCGGGGCCCGCGCGCGGCCTCTGCAGCCCTCTTTCGGAACGTCCCTCGCAAGTCGCTGCGTGTCCGCTCAGCCCCAGCGTCTGAGCAGCCCCATCACCTGGTCGAACCGCGCGCCATAGGGCGGATAGAGGGCGCTGCCGAGCGACCAGCGCGACTGCACCAGCACTGACTTCTGGTGGCAGAACCGCAGAAAGCCGGGCTCGCCGTGGTAGGCGCCCCAGCCGCTGTCACCCACCCCGCCGAAGGGCAGGTTGTCGTGCGCCACGTGCAGCAGCGTGTCGTTCACCGTCACGCCGCCGCTCACCGTGCGGCGCAGCACGGCGTCGCGATGCGCCTCGCCGCGTCCGAACCAGTAGAGCGCCAAAGGCCGTGGGCCGGCGTTGATGTGCGTGATGACGTCGTCCAGCCGTTCGTAACCCAGCACCGGCAGCACCGGGCCGAAGATCTCCTCCTGCATGACCTGCATGGCCTGCGTGGCGCCGAACACCAGCACCGGCGGCATCTGCCGCCCCACCCCGTCGCCGATGCTCTGCGGCGGCGGGGGCGGCGAGCCCGCCACCGGCTCCAGCACGTGGATGTCGGCGCCCTGCGTCTGCGCCTGCTGCAGCATGGTGCGCAGCCGCGCCAGGTGCCGCGCGTTGATGACGGCGGCGTAGTCGGGGTTACCCTCGAAGTACGGGAACAGCTTGGCCACGGCGGCGCGGTAGGCCTCGGCGAAGGCCGCTTCGCTGCCGCGCGGCAGCAGCACGTAGTCGGGTGCGATGCAGGTCTGCCCGGCATTGAGCAGCTTGCCGTGCGCGATCTTCAGCGCCGCGTCGGCCAGGTCGCAATCGGCGTCGATGATGCAGGGCGACTTGCCGCCCAGCTCCAGCGTGGTGGGCGTGAGGTTGGCCGCGGCCGCCTGCGCGACCTTGCGGCCGATGGCGGTGGAGCCGGTGAAGACGAGGTGATCGAACGGCATCGATGCCACCAGCGCCGCCACGGCCGCGTCGCCCTGAACCACGCAGAATTCGTCGGGTGAGAAAAACTGCGCGACCAGCGCCGCCAGCTGCGCCGCAGTGTGCGGGGCAAGCTCGCTGGGCTTGAGCATCACGCGGTTGCCCGCCGCCAGCGCGGCCATGGCGGGCGCCAGGGCCAGCTGCACCGGGTAGTTCCATGGCGCGATCACGCCCACCACGCCCAGCGGCTGCCGCTCGATCCAGGCCTGCGCGGGCTGCAGCATGAGCGGCGTGCGCACGCGCTTGGGCTTCGCCCAGCGGGCCAGGTGGCGCAGCGTGTGCCTGAGCTGCGCGCGCAGGATGAACAAATCCGCCACCTCGGTGAGGCGCGGCGAGCGCATGCCGAAGTCCGCCTGCACTGCGGCAGCGAGCACCGGCCCATGCTCGTCGAGCAGCTTGCGCAGGCGCAGCAGGCGCTCGCGGCGCACCATCAGCGGCACGTCGGGCTGGGCACGGCTGGCCTGGCGCTGGACTTCGAACTGGTGGCGGATATCGGCAGGCGTCATAGCTCCCCATCATAGGCAGCGGGCCTGGCGCCCACCGGGCGGCGGCTGCAACGGGCTGTAAGAGAGCGCTGCCGCAGATGGACCCTGCCCGGCTCAGCGCACTTCGCGCGGCTCCACGTCCACCACTTCGCGGGCGCCGGGCAGCTCGCGTGCCCGTGCCCCCGGCTCGTCGGCCGCGCCCCGCGCCGCCGTCCAGCGGGCGGTGCTGCGATAGACCGTGCTCCAGCCTTCACGCGGGTCCATGCGCATCACCCAGAGCGTGACTGGCCGCCCGGTCAACCGCGCCCAGAGCGACCGAAGGCCCCATGCGAGCGCCAGCACGGCCACCATGGCCAGCAGGCAGACGAAGAACACGAGCCCCACCACCACCACGAACAAGCGCAGCGTCCACCGGATCAAGCCGGCCACGAAATCGTTCAAAACATGCCCCTTTCTGGCGGATGTGAGGCACGCTCAGGACCTCACACCCATGGGGTTCAGCGTCTCATGCCTCCACAGGCTGTGCGGCGCCGAACTTGAAAACACCCGGCTCCTGGACCGGGTCCACATCGACCGGAATCACGCTCTTGGGCGGGAAGCGCCCTTCCAGCAGCAGCCGGGACAGCGGATTCTCGATGCGCTGCTGGATCGCCCGCTTGAGCGGCCGCGCACCGAACACCGGATCGAACCCGACCTTGGCCAGCTCGGCCACGGCGGCGGGCGACACCTGCAGCGCGAGGTCCATCTTCGCCAATCGCGCCTCCAGCAACTGCAGCTGGATGCGGGCGATCGACTCGATGTTCTTCGCGTCCAGCGCATGGAACACCACCGTCTCGTCGATCCGATTCAGGAATTCGGGTCGGAAATGGTTTTTGAGTTCCCCCCAGACCGCCTCCTTGATGTCCTGCGAGTCCTGGCCGACCATCGCCTGGATCAGGTGCGAGCCAATATTGCTCGTCATCACGATCACCGTATTCTTGAAGTCCACGGTTCGGCCCTGGCCGTCGGTCAGCCGGCCATCGTCCAGCACCTGCAGCAGCACGTTGAAGACGTCCGGGTGGGCCTTTTCCACCTCGTCCAGCAGCAGCACGCTGTAGGGCTTGCGGCGCACGGCCTCGGTCAGGTAGCCGCCTTCTTCGTAGCCCACGTAGCCGGGCGGCGCGCCGATCAGGCGGGCCACGGAGTGCTTCTCCATGAATTCGCTCATGTCGATGCGCACCAGGTGCTCTTCGCTGTCGAACAGGAACCCGGCCAGCGCCTTGCACAGCTCGGTCTTGCCCACGCCCGTGGGGCCCAGGAACAGGAACGAGCCGGTGGGCCGGTTCGGGTCCGACAGGCCCGAGCGCGAGCGGCGGATGGCGTTGGCCACGGCGGCGATGGCCTCGTCCTGGCCCACCACGCGCTCGTGCAGCTTGGCTTCCATCAAGAGCAGCTTGTCCTTTTCGCCCTGCATCATCTTGGCGACGGGAATGCCGGTGGCCCGGCTGACCACCTCGGCGATCTCTTCGGCGCCCACCTGCGTGCGCAGCAGCCGGTTGGGCGTGGCCGCGCCGTCGGTGCCCTCTTCCTTGGCCTGGGCTTCCTTCAGTTGGCGTTCCAGGTCGGGCAGCTGGCCGTACTGCAGCTCGGCCACCTTGTTGAAATCGCCCTTGCGCTTGAGGTCCTCGATCTGCAACTTCACCTTCTCGACCTGCTCGCGCACATGCTGGCTGCCCTGGGCCTGCGCTTTTTCCGAGGTCCAGATGTCCTCCAGGTCGGCGATGTCCTTCTGGAGTTTGCCGATCTCCTCTTCCAGCAGCGCCAGACGCTTCTGCGAGGCCTCGTCCTTTTCCTTCTTCACCGCTTCGCGCTCGATCTGCAGCTGGATCAGCCGGCGGTCGAGCTTGTCGATGGCTTCGGGCTTGGAGTCGATCTCGATCTTGATCTTGGCCGCCGCCTCGTCGATCAGGTCGATCGCCTTGTCGGGCAGGAAGCGGTCGGTGATGTAGCGGTTCGACAGCTCGGCCGCCGCCACGATGGCGGGGTCGGTGATCTCCACGCCATGGTGCAGCTCGTAGCGCTCCTGCAGGCCGCGCAGGATGGCGATGGTGGCCTCCACGCTGGGCTCGCCCACCAGGATCTTCTGGAAGCGCCGCTCCAGCGCCGCGTCCTTCTCGATGTACTTGCGGTATTCGTCGAGCGTGGTCGCGCCCACGCAGTGCAGCTCGCCGCGCGCCAGGGCGGGTTTGAGCATGTTGCCGGCATCCATGGCGCCCTCGGCCTTGCCGGCGCCCACCATGGTGTGCAGCTCGTCGATGAAGACGATGGTCTGGCCTTCGTCCTTGGCCAGTTCGTTCAGCACGGCCTTCAGGCGTTCCTCGAACTCGCCACGGAACTTGGCACCGGCCAGCAGCGCGGCCATGTCCAGGCTCAGCACGCGCTTGCCCTTCAGGCTCTCGGGCACCTCGCCCGCGATGATGCGTTGCGCCAGGCCTTCGACGATGGCGGTCTTGCCCACGCCGGGCTCGCCGATCAGCACCGGGTTGTTCTTGCTGCGGCGCTGCAGCACCTGGATGGCGCGGCGGATCTCGTCGTCGCGGCCGATCACCGGGTCGAGCTTGCCCGAACGGGCGCGCTCGGTCAGGTCCAGGCAGTATTTCTTCAGCGCCTCGCGCTGGCCCTCGGCCTCGGCGCTGTCCATCTTCTGGCCGCCGCGCACGGCCTCGATGGCCGACTCCAGGCTTTTGCGGCCGAGGCCGTTCTCGCGGGCCAGCGTACCGATGTCGCCCTTGGCGTCGGCCACGGCCAGAAGGAACAACTCGCCCGCGATGAACTGGTCGCCGCGCTTGATGGCTTCCTTCTCGGTGGCCTGCAGCAGCCGGCCCAGCTCGGGGCCGACCTGCACGCCATCGCCGCCCTGCACCTGCGGCAGGCGCTTGAGCGAGGCTTCCGCGGCCGCTTCCAGGCCGCGCACGTTGGCGCCGGCGCGCTCCAGCAGGGCACGCGGGCCGCCGTCCTGGCGCAGCATGGCCAGCAGCAGGTGCTGGGGTTCGATGTAGGCGTTGTCGTGGCCCAGCGCCAGCGATTGCGCGTCGCCCAGGGCCTCCTGGAACTTGGTAGTGAGTTTGTCTTGTCGCATGGTGGAAAAACCTCCGAATTGCCATGGATATGCGGTCGGCCGCGGGGGATTCAAGCCGAACCCGCCTGGAGGCCCGGGGGCCGCCTGTCGGACAATGCCGGCTTCCCCATCTCTTTCGGAGCCCGCCCATGCCGTCCGCCGCCACGCCCATTGCCAGCCTCTCCCGCCGCAGTTTCACGGCCGCGGCCCTCGCCACGGCCGCCGGCTGGACGGGCGCGCAGCCCCAGGGCGCGCCGGTGCGGCTGCTGGTGGGTTTCCCGGCCGGCGCGGGCACCGACGCCATCGCGCGGCTGCTGGCCGAAAAGCTCAAGGACCTGCTGCACGCGCCCGTGGTGGTGGAAAACCGCGCCGGCGCGGGCGGGCAGATCGCCGCCCAGGCGCTCAAGGCTTCCGCGCCCGACGGGCACACGCTGCTGCTCTCGCACGACCACACCATCTCGATCCTGCCGCAGGTCATCCGCAGCCCGGGCTTCGCGCCGGCCACCGACTTCACGCCGGTGGCTGGCCTGGCCACCTTTTCCAACGTGCTGGCCGTCTCGGGCGGCACGCCGGCGCAGAGCGTCGATGAATACGTGCGCTGGGTGAAGACCCAGCGGGGCGGCAAGGACACCATCGGCGTGCCCGCGCCAGGCTCGATTCCGGAATTCCTGGTGCGGCTGATGTCCGAGCGCTACCAGCTGGATCTGCAGGCCGCGCCCTACCGGGGCAGCGCGCCCATGACGGCCGACATGATGGGCAACCAGATCGCGGCGGGCATCGCCTCGGTGCCCGACATGATCGAGCTGCACCGCGCCGGCAAGCTGCGCATCGTGGCCGTCATCGGCGCCAAGCGCCAGCCGCTGCTGCCGCAGGTGCCCACATTCGGCGAACTGGGCTTCGCGCACCTGGACGACTATCCGTACTACGGCCTGTTCGCGCCGGCCGGCACGCCGCAGCCGGTCATCGACCGCTTCGGCGCCGCGCTCCAGCAGGTGCTGGCGATGCCCGACGTGCGCGAGAAGCTCACCGCCATGGGCCTGAACGTGGCCTTCGAGCCGCAGGGCCCGTTCGCGGGGCGGGTGCGCACCTACACGGCGGCGTGGGAGCGGATCATTCGCGCCAGCGGGTTCCAGCCGGCGTGAGGCGAAAGCATCCAGGTTTTCAAGGCATTTGGGGCTGCGGCGCTTGATTCACCTGCGCCTATAGCTATCAAAATCATAGCAAGCTAGGCGCCTGCCGCGTTCTTCGCCTGAATGCCCCAGCGCGCCAGCGCCGCGTCATCCGACACGCGCGCGTCCACCCAGCGCGCGCCCTCGGGCGTGGCTTCCTTCTTCCAGAACGGGGCCTGGGTCTTGAGGTAGTCCATCAGGAACTCGCAGGCCTGGAAACTCGCGCCCCGGTGGGCCGAGCTGACGGCCACCAGCACGATCTGGTCGAGCGGCGCCAGCAGCCCCACGCGGTGGATCACCCGCGCGCCGAGGATGTCGAAGCGCCCCAGCGCCTCGTCGATCATGGCCTCGATGGATTTCTCGGTCATGCCGGGGTAGTGCTCCAGCTCCATCGACGCCACGCTCTGGCCGTCGCTGCGGTCGCGCACCACACCGACGAAGCTGCACACCGCGCCCACGCGGGCGTCGGCGGCGCGCAGGGCGGCCAGCTCGGCCGCCACGTCGAAGTCGGCGGTCTGGATGGAGACGCGGGGCATGGCGGCGGCCTTCATGGCGAGCGGTGCAGGCGCGGGGCGGACAGCAGCACCATCTGCTCGGCCACCACGGTCTGCAGCGTGCGGCCGGCGGCCGTCGCGCCGGGCGCGGCAAGCGCGGCCTGCAGGCGCTTCAGGTCGGCCACGGTGGGCGCCACGCGGATCTGCGCGGTGGCGCCCGCCACGTTGCCGACCTTGACGAGCGCCATGATCTTCTGGGTCCATTCGTTGGGATTGCGGGCCATCCGGGTCGGTGTGTTGCTCTGTCTGTGGGTGATGGGTTGCGGGAGCAGCGCGGCGCCGGGCGTTGAAAAGCGCGGGACGTGCCATCATCTGGCCCCATCCCTCGCCGCTTTCGCGCTCGGGGCTGCGCCGCCCCGCTCGCCCATCGCACCGCACTTTAACGCCCCCATGGCCACCCAGACCATCACCACCGACCGCTACAAGCTTTTCCCGTCGCCGCGCAACCAGCACCGCGTGGTGTTCGAGCATGAAGTCTTCGTGCCCCACCCCTACGCCATCATCGACCTGCCCAGCTTCGACCTCGGCGGCAAATACAGCCTTTTCGCCGCCTGCCGCCTCTCCGACATGAAGATGGGCCAGCTCGTCACCTTCGAATCGGCGCAGGACATGGCACGCTTCGAGTCGCGCTTCACGCCCGATTGACCGCAACGGAGCCACCCCGCATGTCCGAAGACAACCAGATCCTTGTGCCGCCCTCCTTCATGGATGTCTACAGCGACGGGCGCCAGCGGCTGACCGAGCGCGGCGACGTGGTGCGCGCCCGCTACGAGCTGTGCGAAGACCTCGCCTGCCACCTGGTGGAGCAGGCGCAGACGCTCTACCACGTGCAGGCGCCATCGGAGGCCGACATCCTGCTGCGCATCCACGCGGGCCTGGCGGGCGCCGATTCCGGCGTGAGCGCGGGAGAGGCCCGCTGGATCACGCTGCGCCTGGCCGAGCTGCTGGAGTGGCGCTGCCCCGAGCTGCCCGCGCCTGGCGCCCTCGCCTGAACGGAACGACCCGGGCCCTCAACCGCCCGTGACGGGCGGGAAGAACGCCACTTCGGCGCCGGGCGGCAGGGCGGCGTCTTCGCCGCAGAGCGTCTGGTTCAGCGCCATGCGCACGGCGCGGCCGGGCGCCAGGCTGCCGGCCCAGGGCTCGCCCCGGGCGATGAGTTCGGCCCGCAGCGCGCCCAGGGTGGCCGCCTGGGTCTGCACGGTTTCGCTGCCGCGCCCGATGGCTTCGCGGATCGAGGCGAAGTACCGCACTTCGACGGTCAGCGGGCCCACGGCTTGCGTGGCCTGCACGGTGGGCGAGGCGGAAGGTGCGGTGGTCATGACAGCAGCTCGGCGAAGGGAAGGAAGCGCACGCGGTCGCCGCGGGCGATGGTCTGGCCCGCCGGGTTGTCCACCACGCCGTCGCCCCAGGCGGCGGAGGTCAGCACGCCCGAGCTTTGGTTGCCGAAGCGCTCGAGCGTGCCGTCGGCGGCGAGCCGCACACGCAGGAACTCGCGGCGCTTGTCGGCGCGGGGCCAGTCGAAGCCGGCCGTGGCGTTCAGCGCCTTGGGGGCGACGTCGGCCACGCCTTGCAGCGCCAGCAGAAAGGGCCGCACCAGCAGCGAGAAGGTCACGAAGCTCGACACCGGGTTGCCCGGCAGCCCCATGAAATGCGCCGACCCGATGCGGCCATAGGCGAACGGCTTGCCCGGCTTCATGGCGATCTGCCAGAGGCGCAGCTCGCCCAGCGCTTCCACGGCGGGCTTGATGTGGTCTTCCTCGCCCACCGACACGCCGCCGCTGGTCAGGATCAGGTCGTGCTCGGCGGATGCGCCGCGCAGCGCCTCCAGCGTGGCGTCGCGCCGGTCGGGCACGATGCCGAAGTCGGTCACCTCGCAGCCCAGGCGGCGCAGCATGGCGCGCAGGAAGAAGCGGTTGCTGTTGTAGATGGCGCCGGGCCGCATCTGCTCGGGCGCCACCTCGCCGGGCATGACGAGTTCGTCGCCGGTGGAAAAGAGCGCCACGCGCGGGCGGCGCGACACCGCCAGTTGCGCCAGGCCGATGCTGGCGGCCAGCCCCAGCGCGGCCGGGCCCAGGCGCGTGCCGGCGGACAGCACCTGCGCGCCGAGCGTGATGTCTTCGCCGGCGCGGCGGATCCACTGGCCTGCCGCCGGCACGGCGTTGACGCGCACGCGCTCGCCGCCCGCCAGCGCCTCGCAGTCTTCCTGCATGACGATGGCGTCGGCCCCGGCGGGCACGGGTGCGCCGGTGAAGATGCGCGCAGCCGTGCCGGCCGCGAGCGGCTGGGCGGCGCTGCCGGCGGGAATGCGTTGCGAGACGGGCAGCTCGGCACCGGCCTGGCCGATGAGGTCGGCCACCCGCACGGCGTAGCCGTCCATCGAGCTGTTGTCGGCGGGCGGCACCTGCAGCGGCGATGCGGCGCCCTCGCGCAGCACGCGGCCGTCGGCGTCGAAGGTGTCCACGCGTTCCACGTCCAGCAGGGGCACGGCCTGCGCCAGCAGGTCGGCCAGCGCGTCATCCAGGGGCTTCAAGGGGGCGCGCATCAGAGGGCTCCTGCGGGGTGGATGGGGGCGGGAGCCAAGGCCGCCGAGGGCCCGGGCGGGGCGTAATCGAAGCGCTGGCTCTGCGCCAGCAGCCAGTCGACCAGCGCCTGCGGCTCGCGCACGTCGAACACGGGCAGCAGCGTGGGCGCGGGGAGGTCGGCGGGCGCGGCGTCGGTGGCGATGGCGACGATGTGGCGGTCTTCGCCATAGCGCGCGGGCCGCTCGCGGTACGCGGGCGACGGAGCGCGCCAGACCTCGACCTTGGGCAGGTCGCTTTCCTTGAAGCCTTCCACCAGCACCCAGTCCACGCCGGCATCCAGTTCGGCCAGCAGCGCGTGCACGCTGATGGCGCCGGGTTGCTCGAACTCGCGCATCACGGCCAGCCTGCGGTCCGACGCCACGGCGACTTCGTAGGCACCGGCCTCTCGGTGGCGCCAGGTGTCCTTGCCGACATGGTCGATGTCGAAATTGTGGTGTGCGTGCTTGACCACGGACACACGCATGCCGCGCAGGCGCAGCTCGGGAATCAGTTGCTCGACCAGCGTGGTCTTGCCGCAGCCCGAAAACCCGGCAAAGCCGACCACCTTCATCCTGATTCCTTCATGCTACTGAATTAATAGCTGCAGGCGCCCGTGGAACGGGCGCCGCAGGCTTAATTGGCTTGGATTTCCGAGGCTGGCACGGTGCGGCGGATGTAGGCCTTCACGGCCTCCGCATCGGCCGGCAGCACGTGCACGCGCTTAGGGAGCGACTCGATGCCTTCGAACTTCGCCGGCCGCTCGGGCGCGTGGCCCAGCGCTTCCACGATGGTGTCGGCGAACTTGATGGGCAGCGCGGTTTCCAGAACGATCATCGGCACGGCCGGGTCGCCGCGCTGATCCAGCGCCACCTTCACGCCATCGGCGGTGTGGGTGTCGATGGTGACGCCGTGGCGGGCGAAGTTGTCCTTGATGGTCGCCAGCCGGTCGGCGTGCGTGCTCTTGCCGCTGGCGAAGCCGTAGCGCGTGGCGGCCTCGGCGAAGCGCGGGTCGGCGCTCAGGTCGAACCGGCCTTCGCGCGCCAGCGCGTCGCCGAACAGCGCCTGGGTGCGCGCGGCGTCGCGGCCCAGCAGGTCGAACACGAAGCGCTCGAAGTTGCTGGCCTTGCTGATGTCCATGGACGGGCTCGAGGTCTCGTGCGTGTCGGCGCTGCCGCGCACGCGGTAGACGCCGGTGCGGAAGAACTCGTCCAGCACGTCGTTCTCGTTGGTGGCCACCACCAGGCGGTCGATCGGCAGGCCCATCATGCGGGCCACGTGGCCGGCGCAGACGTTGCCGAAATTGCCCGAGGGCACGGTGAAGCTGACCTTCTGGTCGTTGGTCTCGGTGGCCTGCACGTAGCCGGCGAAGTAGTAGACCACCTGCGCCAGCAGGCGCGCCCAGTTGATCGAGTTGACGGTGCCGATCTTGTACTTGCGCTTGAATTCCAGGTCGTTGCTGACCGCCTTGACGATGTCCTGGCAGTCGTCGAACACGCCGGCGATGGCGATGTTGTGGATGTTCTCGTCCTGCAGGCTGAACATCTGCGCCTGCTGGAAGGGGCTCATGCGGCCGCTGGGGCTGGTCATGAAGACGCGCACGCCGGCCTTGCCCTTCATGGCGTACTCGGCCGCGCTGCCGGTGTCGCCGCTGGTCGCGCCCAGGATGTTGAGCTGCTCGCCGCGCCGGCCCAGTTCGTACTCGAACAGGTGGCCCAGCAGCTGCATGGCCATGTCCTTGAAGGCCAGCGTGGGGCCGTTGGACAGGGCTTCGAGCCAGAGGCCGTCTTCCAGATGGCGCAGCGGCACGATCTCGCCGGTGCCGAAGACCTCGGCGGTGTACGTCTTTTCGCACAGGCGCTTCAGGTCGGCGGCGGGAATGTCGTCGATGTAGAGCGAGAGGATCTGGAACGCGAGCTCGGCGTAGCCCTGCTCGTGGTAGGCCGTGCGCAGGCGGGTCAGCGCGGCGTCGTCCACCTGCGGGTAGTGCTCGGGCAGGTACAGGCCGCCGTCGGGCGCCAGGCCTTCGAGCAGGATGTCGCAGAAATGCTTGCGGTCCGGGTGGCCGCGCGTGGAGAGGTACAGCATCAGTTCAGCTCTTCCTTGCGGATGCGGGTGATGGGCTGCAGCACGGTGGGCAGGGCCTGCATCTGGGCGATGGCGTCGTTCATGGTGCCTTCGCGGGTCTCGTGCGTGAGGATGATGAGGTCGGTCTGCGCGGAATCCGCGCCGCCCACTTCGTCGGCCTCGCGCTGCAGCACCGCGTCGATGCTGATGCCGGCGCCGGCCAGCAGGCCCGTGACCTTGGCCAGCACGCCGGCCTGGTCGGCGACCCGCAGGCGCAGGTAGTAGCTGGTGACGACCTCGCTCATCGGCAGCACCGGCAGCTGGGCCTGGGCCTGGTCCAGCGTGTGGGGCTGGAAGGCCAGGTGCGGCACGCGGTGCTCGGGGTCGGCCGTCGCCAGGCGGGTGATGTCCACCAGGTCGGCGATCACGGCGCTGGCCGTGGGCTCGCTGCCCGCGCCCTTGCCGTAGTAGAGCGTGGTGCCCACGGCATCGCCCTGCACCACCACGGCGTTCATCGCGCCCTCGACGTTGGCGATCAGGCGCTTGGCGGGCACGAGCGTGGGGTGCACGCGCAGCTCAACACCGTCCGTGCCCGCGCCGGTGCGGCGCTTGGCGATGCCGAGCAGCTTGATGCGGTAACCCAGCTGTTCGGCGTACCTGATGTCGGCGCCGGCCAGCTTCGTGATGCCTTCCACATAGGCCTTGTCGAACTGCACCGGAATGCCGAACGCGATGGCCGACATGATGGTGGCCTTGTGCGCGGCGTCCACGCCTTCGATGTCGAAGGTCGGGTCGGCCTCGGCGTAGCCCAGCGCCTGGGCTTCCTTCAGCACCACGTCGAAGTCCAGGCCCTTGTCGCGCATCTCGGACAGGATGAAGTTGGTGGTGCCGTTGATGATGCCGGCGATCCACTGGATGCGGTTGGCCGTCAGGCCCTCGCGCAGGGCCTTGATGATCGGGATGCCGCCGGCCACCGCGGCCTCGAAGGCGACCATCACGCCCTTGGCGGAGGCGGCGGCGAAGATCTCGGTGCCATGCACGGCCAGGAGCGCCTTGTTGGCGGTGACCACGTGCTTGCCGGCGGCGATGGCCTCGAGCACCAGCGCGCGGGCGATGCCGTAGCCGCCGATGAGCTCGACCACGATGTCGATGTCGGGGTTGGCGATCACGGCGCGGGCGTCGTTCACCACCTGCACGTCGGCACCCGCCGCGGCGCGCGCGCGCTCCACGTCCAGGTCGGCCACCATGGTGATTTCGATGCCGCGTCCGGCACGGCGGCGGATCTCTTCCTGGTTGCGTTGCAGCACGTTGAACACGCCGCTGCCGACGGTGCCGATGCCCAGCAGGCCTACTTGGATGGGTTTCATGGTCAAATTTTCAGTCAAATCGGGCTGCAGCGCTTGATGGATGGGCGCATACAGCTATCAAAAAAGGAGCATCAGGCGGTAGCGTGCCGTTGCCGGTACTGCGCGAGGAAATCCGCGAGGCGGCCGATCGCCACCCGCAGGTCGCCTTCATGCGGCAGGAACACGATGCGAAAGTGCTGGTTGTCGGGGAAGTTGAAGCCCGAGCCCTGCACCAGCATCACGCGAGTGGCGCGCAGCACCTCCATGAAGAATTGCCGGTCGTCCGCGATGGGGTACATCGCCGGGTCCAGGCGCGGGAACATGTAGAGCGCCGCCTGGGGTTTGACGCAGCTCACGCCCGGGATCGCCGAGATGAGTTCATAGGCCAGGTCCCGCTGGCGCCGCAGGCGGCCGCCTTCCCTGACCAGGTCGTTGATGCTCTGGTAGCCGCCCAGGGCGGTCTGGATGGCCCACTGGCCGGGCACGTTGGAGCCCAGCTTCAGGTTGGCCAGCATGTTCAGGCCCTCGATGTAGTCGCGGGCGTCGTGCTTGGGACCCGAGACGATCATCCAGCCGGCGCGGTAGCCGCACGAGCGATAGGCCTTGGAGAGCGAATTGAAAGTGAGCGTGAGCACATCGGTGGAGAGGCTGGCCATCGACGTGAACACGGCGCCCTCGTACAGCACCTTGTCGTACACCTCGTCCACCAGCAGCACCAGGCCGTGTTCGCGGGCGATGGCGACGATGCCCTTGAGCAGCTCCTTGGAATAGAGCACCCCGGTGGGGTTGTTCGGGTTGATGACCACGATGCCGCGCGTGCGCGGCGTGATCTTGGCGCGGATGTCCTCCAGGCTGGGCAGCCAGCCGTCGGCCTCGTCGCACAGATAGTGCACCGGCTTGCCGCCCGAGAGCGACACGGCGGCCGTCCAGAGCGGGTAGTCGGGCATGGGCACCAGCAGTTCGTCGCCGTCGTCGAGCAGCGCGTTGGTCGCCATCACGATCAGCTCGCTGGCGCCATTGCCCAGGTAGATGTCGTCCAGCGTGACGCCGGCGATGCCGAGTTGCTGGGAGTAGTGCATCACCGCCTTGCGAGCCGCGAAGATGCCTTTGCTGTCCGAATAGCCGGCCGAGTCGGGCAGGTTGCGGATCATGTCCTGCTGGATCTCCTCCGGCGCGTCAAAGCCGAACGGCGCCATGTTGCCGATGTTCAGCTTGATGATCTTCTGGCCCTCGTCCTCCATCTGCTTGGCCGCATCCACGATCGGGCCGCGGACATCGTAGAGAACGTTTTGGAGCTTGGCGGATTTGTGGACGGTCTTCATGCGGCGCGAACGCCAGCGCGCAGGCTGGCGGAAGAGGGGAATCGGTCCTGCGGGGCACGGCGCGCCCCCGGCGAAACCTATAATTTGACCACAGTTCTCCCAGGCGGAGCCGGGGCCGGCGCCCCTCCCATCCAGGGCCCTCCCGCGGGGCCGTGCCACACCGGACACACCCATCCATGAAGTTCCAGCCCGACCGATCCAGCTCCCAGACCATCAGCGGCTACGGCCCCGGCTGGATCGGCGTGGACGCCGACCGCATCACGCACAGCGTGGTGCTGACCTCGGGCGGTGTGCGCATCGACTGGAACTGCGCGCGCTACGAAGACCTGACGCCGGCGCACTTCGCGCAACTGGCCGAGCTCGATTGCGAGCTGGTGATCTTCGGCAGCGGCGGGCGCAACCGCTTTCCGCCACCCGCCTGGCTGCAGCCCCTGATGGCGCGCCGCATCGGGCTGGAGACCATGGACACGCAGGCGGCCTGCCGTACCTACAACATCCTGGCGGGAGAAGGCCGCAACGTGGCGGCGGCCCTGCTGCTGGAAACCGCGCCGCAGGTGGGCTCTGGCAGCGCCTGACGCAGGGCGAATCGTGTCAGCCGGTTACAGACTGCGAATCGCGAAAGAGTGCGTTTCAGGGTAAAATACCGGGTTGCGGTCGGGGGCACTTACAAGAGCAATAACACACCCGCTCCCCCGGCTTTCCAGCGACTTTCTTTCTAGAGAGACTAAGTGCCATGGCGATCGTTGTCAACAAACCCCTCCCTGAATTTGAAGCCAACGCGACCGGCGGGATCAAGGTCTCCAACACCTCGCACCTGGGGCAGGTCATGGTGCTGTACTTCTACCCGAAGGACAACACGCCCGGCTGCACCACCGAGGCCATGCAGTTCCGCGACAAGTACAAGGATTTCGTGAAGGCCGGCGCCGCCGTCTTCGGCGTGTCCCGCGACAACATGAAGTCGCACGACGACTTCAAGGAAAAGCTCGAACTGCCCTTCGAACTGATCGCCGATACCGAAGAAAAGATGTGCCACATGTTCGGCGTGGTCAAGAACAAGATCATGTACGGCAAGAAGGTCAAGGGCATCGAGCGCAGCACCTTCCTCGTCGGCCCCGATGGCATCCTGGTGGAAGAGTGGCGCGGTCTGAAGGTGCCCGGCCACGTGGACGACGTGCTGAAGGCCGTGAAGTCCATCAAGGCCCTGAAGAAAGCCGCCTGATCGGCTGCGGCCACTTGCCGCAGACCACCACCGGGAGTAGGCATAATGGATCGATGCTTCTGAGCGACGCAACCACACCTCTCCCCGCACAAGCCGCCTTGGCCTCCAGGCGGCTTTTTGCTTTCTGAAGCGCGCTTTTCCTACCTTCTCAACGAGGCCCCTGCCCCATGCCCCTGCCCCCCGCCCCCGCCAAGCGCGCCGCGCTGCTCTCCCCGGATGCGTACCTGCAGACTTCCCCATCGGCGGACGCTGAGACCCCGGAACGTGACATCGGCACCGCAGCCCCATCGCGCGGCCGCAAGACCGCCGCCCGCACCAGCAAGGCGACCAGCGTGACCGCCGAGGCGTCGGCCGCAACGGCTCGCCGGTCGGCAGCGCCGGCGCCTTCCGCACAGCCCGCACCCGCTGCGGCCCCCACGGAACCCAGCCGCTCGCGCAGGTCGCGCAGCCCTGCCGCAGCGCCCGCGCCCGCCGTGGTCGCCGCGCCATCCGCCCAGCCGGCAGCGGCCCCCGCGACGGTGGCCGCCAAGCCCGCCGAGCGCCCACGCAAGCAGCGCAGCACCGGCCCGAAGAAGATGTTCGTGCTGGACACCAACGTGCTGCTGCACGACCCGACCTGCCTGTTCCGCTTCGAGGAGCACGACATCTTCCTGCCGATGATCGTGCTGGAAGAACTCGACGGCCACAAGAAGGGCATGACCGAGGTCGCCCGCAACGGCCGGCAGGCCAGCCGCACGCTGGACGCCCTGGTGGGCGTGAAGGGCGCGGACATCGGCCGCGGCATCGATCTCGATTCGACCGGACAGCGCGCCGCGGGCGGCTGCCTGCACTTCCAGACCGAACCGCTCGACTACCAGCTGCCCACCAGCCTGCCCCAGGGCAAGGCCGACAACCAGATCCTGGGCGTGGTCGAGGCGTTGAGCCAGCGCTACGCGCCCCGCGAAGTGGTGCTGGTGTCCAAGGACATCAACATGCGCGTGAAGGCACGCGCGCTGGGTCTCAACGCCGAGGACTACCAGAACGACAAGACGCTGGAAGACGGCGACCTGCTCTACTCCGGCGTGATGGCCCTCCCCGCCGATTTCTGGACCAAGACCGGCAAGAACGTGGAGAGCTGGCAGCACGGCCCGCACACCTATTACCGCGTGGGCGGCCCGGTCGTGCCGCAGCTGATGATCAACCAGTTCGTGTACTTCGAGGCGCCGGGCGAGCCCAGCCTCTTTGCGCGCGTCACCGAGATCCGCGACAAGACCGCCGTGCTGCAGACGCTCAAGGACTACGGCTCTGCCAAGAACACGGTCTGGGGCGTGAACACGCGCAACCGCGAGCAGAACTTCGCCATGAACCTGCTGATGGATCCGGAAGTGGACTTCGTCACCCTGGCCGGCACGGCCGGCACCGGCAAGACGCTGATGGCGCTGGCCGCCGGGCTCACCCAGGTGCTGGACGACCGCCGCTACACCGAGATCATCATGACCCGCGCCACCGTTAGCGTGGGCGAGGACATCGGCTTCCTGCCCGGCACCGAGGAAGAGAAGATGGGCCCCTGGATGGGCGCGCTGGACGACAACCTCGAGTTCCTGGCCAAGGGCGATGGCGGCAACGCCGGCGAGTGGGGCCGCGCCGCCACCAACGAGCTGATCAGAAGCCGCATCAAGATCAAGAGCATGAACTTCATGCGCGGCCGTACCTTCCTGAACAAGTACGTGATCATCGACGAGGCCCAGAACCTCACGCCCAAGCAGATGAAGACGCTCATCACGCGGGCCGGCCCGGGCACCAAGATCATCTGCATGGGCAACCTGGCGCAGATCGATACGCCCTACCTGACGGAAGGCTCCTCCGGCCTGACCTATGCGGTGGACCGCTTCAAGGGCTGGCCCCACAGCGGCCACATCACCCTGGCGCGCGGCGAGCGCTCGCGCTTGGCGGACTTCGCCAGCGAGGTGCTCTGAGCATGGCCGTGGGATGGATGGCGGCGCTGAAGCTCGTGCCGTGGAACGAGGTGATCGAGGCCACGCCGCAGATCCTGCAGGCGGCGCGCCGGCTGATGGGCTCGGCCCAGCGCGCACCCGCGGGCCCCTCGTCCACCGCCGGCACCGCCAGCGCCACGGCGCCGTTGGGCGTGAGCACCGCCGATCAGCTGGCGGTCATGCGCGAAGCCCTGCTGCAGTTGCAGGACGAGCAGCGCGCCTCGGCCCAACTGATCGAATCGCTGGCCGAGCAGAACGCGGTGCTGGTGCGCGCGGTGGATGCCCTGCGGGTGCGCCAGCAGCGTGTGCTGTGGGCCGTGGGAGCACTGGGCGCAGCCACGCTGGGACTGCTGGCCTGGGCGTTCAATCAGTAGGACGCCAGGTGTTCACACCAGACCAGTCCGAAAAACAATAGCTACCAAAACAATAGCACCTGGCGCTTGTGCATCAAGCGCCAGGTGCTATTTTCATTGGGGGAAGCGGTCAGAAGTCGTCGCCGCCGTAGCCCATGGCCAGGTTCTCGAAGCGCGTCTGGTTCTTCTGGAAGAACACCTTGACCGTGCCGGTCGGGCCGTTCCGCTGTTTGCCGATGATGATCTCGGCAATGTTGGGTTCCTTGCTGTCCTTGTTGTAGTAGTCGTCGCGGTAGATGAACATGATGATGTCCGCATCCTGCTCGATGGCGCCCGATTCGCGCAGATCCGACATCATGGGCCGCTTGTCGGTGCGCTGCTCCACCGAGCGGTTCAGCTGCGAGAGCGCGATCACCGGACACTGCAGCTCCTTGGCCAGCATCTTCAGGCCCCGCGAGATCTCGCCCAGCTCGGTGGCGCGGTTGTCGCCGCCGCTGGCGCCGGAGCCGCTCATCAGCTGCAGGTAGTCGACCACGATCAGCCCGAGCTTGCCGCATTGGCGCGCCAGCCGGCGGGCGTTGGCGCGCAGCTCGCTGGGCGTCAGGCCCGGCGTTTCGTCGATGTGCAGTGAAACGGTGCGCAGGCGCTCGATGGCCTCGGTCAGGCGCGGCCACTCTTCGTCGCTCAGCTTGCCGGTGCGCAGATTGCCCTGGTTGACACGGCCGATGGAGCCGACGATACGCACCGCCAGCTGGGCGGCGCCCATTTCCATCGAGAAGATGGCGACCGGCAGGCCTTCGTTCAGCGCCACGTGCTCGGCGATGTTCACCGCGAACGAGGTCTTGCCCATGGAAGGCCGTGCCGCAAGCACCACCATGTCGCCCGCCTGCAGGCCGGACGTCATGCGGTCCAGATCGGCGAAACCCGTGGGCACGCCGGTCACGTCCATGGGGTTGTCGGCCATCTCCTGCACGCGGTCCAGCAGGTCGATCACCAGTGTGTCGAGCGACTGGAAGCCCTGCTTCATGCGCGAGCCTTCCTCGCCGATGGCGAAGATCTTCTGCTCGGCCTCGTCCAGGATGCGCTCCACGGTCTTGCCCATCGGGTTGAAGGCATTGGTGGAGATCTCGTCGCTGGCCGTGACCAGCTTGCGCAGCACCGAGCGCTCGCGCACGATCTCCGCATAGCGCCGGATGTTGCTGGCGCTCGGCACGTACTGCGCCAGGTTGTTGAGGTAGGCCAGGCCGCCCACCTCCTCGGCCTTGCCCAGGCTCTGCAGTTCCTCGAACACCGTGATCACGTCGGCCGGCTTGCTGGCGTTGATCAACTTGCCGATGGCGGCATAGATCTGCTGGTGCTCGTGCCGGTAGAAGTCGCTGTCGACCAGCAGGTCGCCGACCCGGTCCCAGGCCATGTTGTCCAGCAGCAGCCCGCCCAGCACGCTGGATTCGGCCTCGACCGAGTGCGGCGGCACGCGCAGCTGCGCCACTTCGCGATCGGCGGAGGACAGGGGCAGCGACGAGGGCGTGAATTCGTCGTCCAGGGGGGGCATGACGGCGGACATCGGCGGACTCCTTCAGCGGGGGGAGAAACCTGCCCCACGCGCGGCGGGGGCTGGGGACAGACCTGTGGACAAACCGTTGACAGGCAGGGGACGCGCAGTGGATGCGCTGTGCATGGCGCAGGGGGCCATAAAGCACAAAAGCCGCCCGGAGGGCGGCTTCGTTGCTGTGGCCGGCGGGCTCGCTGATTTAAGCGGTTTCGCCGTAGACCGACACGGTGACTTCCACCACCACGTCGGTGTGCAGGGCCACGCTCACGGCGCTGTCGCCGACGACCTTGATCGGGCCGTTGGGCAGGCGCACTTGCGACTTCACGACTTGGTAGCCTTGCTTGTTCAGCTCTTCGGCGATGTCGTGGTTGGTGACGGAGCCGAACAGGCGACCGTCCACACCGGCCTTTTGCGTCAGCTTGACGGTCGTGCCGCCGAGCTTTTCGCCTTGGGCCTGGGCTTCCGCCAGCTTGGCGGCAGCAGCCTTTTCCAGTTCGGCACGCTTGGCTTCGAACTCAGCCTTGTTGGCTTCCGTGGCGCGGCGGGCGCGGCCCGACGGGATCAGGAAGTTGCGGGCATAGCCGTCCTTGACCTTGACGATTTCGCCCAGGTTGCCGAGGTTCACGACCTTGTCGAGCAGGATGATTTGCATGGTCGGGCTCCTTAGATCTTGTGCTGGTCGCTGTACGGCACCAGGGCCAGGAAGCGGGCGCGCTTGATGGCGGTGTTCAGCTGACGCTGGTAGATGGCGCGCGTGCCGGTCAGGCGCGCGGGGATGATCTTGCCGTTTTCGGCGATGAAGTCACGCAGGGTGTCGACATCCTTGTAGTCGATCTCTTCCACGCCAGCAACCGTGAAGCGGCAGAAGCGCTTGCGCTTGAACAGCAGGGACTGGGTGTTGCGCTTGGGGCGCTTGTCTTTGTTGAACTTCTTGAACGTGGCCATTTTCGGACCCCTTGAAAATTAATCTTGTTGAATATCCTGGATGTGGAGAACCAGCCCTTTGCCGTTGCGCGGCGAGGCCAGAAAACCCTGGAACTTCCAGCGGCTTCCCAATGCCTGCCTGGCCAGCCGCTCCGCGAGCGCGCCGAAGGCCACTGCTTTCACGGCAGCCCGGACTTCGCGCCGGCTACCCGCTTCCTGCTGCTGCGACTCGTGTTCGAGCCGCAAGTCCAGCGCGGGCAGTCCGGCGGGCGTGTAACGCAAGGGCTTCGCCTCGCCGATACAGGCCGTCAGGGCCACGTGGTTTTCCACTCCTCCCGGCTCAAAGGCCGTCGATCAGCGCTGTTCGCGCTCGGTCGCGGCGAATTCGGCCTGGCTGGCCTTGCGGGCTTCTTCACGCTCGACGGTCTTCATCATCGAGGAAGGGCCGGTGTCGGCCTTCTTCTTCTGAACCGTCAGGTGGCGCAGCACGGCGTCGTTGAACTTGAAGGCGTGCTCCAGTTCAGCCATCACGGCCTGGTCGGCTTCGATGTTCACGCACAGGTAGTGGGCCTTGGCCAGCTTGTTGATGAGGTACGCCAGT